>Ga0315279_10002703_pt1 | contig 26032 bp, 21 predicted proteins | sample YL17G06_20_MG_FD_203694 | JGI IMG/M metagenome (GOLD analysis project Ga0315279, IMG submission 203694) | Sediment microbial communities from Yellowstone Lake, YNP, Wyoming, USA - YL17G06_20 | ecosystem: Environmental > Aquatic > Freshwater > Lake > Sediment | place: USA: Wyoming | collected... | reverse complement strand
AGAACAGGGGTTCAAGACAGGGCTGGTTTCGAACAGCGGCCGCCCATTGGTGCTAAAGATCCTGGATGCCATCGGTCTTGATAGGAGCTTGTTTGATGTCATAATCACTAGTACAGAGGCTGAGCCTAAGCCGTCGCCGCAGCCGTTTCTCCTAGCAATGAAGCGCATCGGATGCGATGCGAGCGAGGTCGTATACGTAGGGGACAGAGAGTATGCTGAGATACAGCCAGCTAGGCGTTTTGGACTCAGGACAGTCCTGCTCAATAGAGATGGAGCCGTAGGGAGCACGTGTGCTGACGTGGTAATCGGGAGCCTGTCTGAAGTGCCCAAAGTGGTCAGGTTCGCAAGAAGCTAGCGTCGCAATCAGAATGGGCCTGACAGCCAGGCTGCTCGACGTTCCCCCGCGGTTGACCAGCCGAACTGGAACGAGTTGAACCCGGTGTCCCACACCCACAGTTCGAAGATCATGCGGAAGTTGCGTCCTCCAGTTGCCGAGACGGGTTGCAGTTGATAGGTTTCATTGTTGATTTGCAGCTCGAGAATGTGCTTGGAATCACCGACTGTGGTGTTGTCTGTGACTTGCCATGCGAAGGGGAACTTTCAGGTCTCGTTGTTCTGGAGGAACCGTTTAAAGTCGGTGACGAGCGCCGCCTGAGAAGGTTGGGCGTTGAGGTCGTCGGGTGGCATGATGGCTTGGTTTCCCAGCTCGACGCGGACAGCGATGAATTGGACGTTCCCCCTGAAGTCTGTAACGCCGACGTACCATTGGACGGATTCGCCTAGCTGAATGTTGGTGTCATTGTTTGGGTAGTAATCAGCCGCCATATGCTTGGTGCCGAGGACGTAGAACAAACAGCTCAGAAACGGCCCCCTGAAGGCAACGTGCTTCACGTACGCTGTGTCCTCTTCGATCTTGACCATAACTGGGCGAGCGCAAGCTCCCGACTTTAGCCGTGGGGTAAGCGAGCCCTTGCAGCTTAAACATGAGCGAATGCAAAGCAGGAGATGAGGTAGGGTGCAGCGAACCAACACGGTCCTACTTACGCCAACCTGTGAGCAGGATCAGCAGCTCCGCAGCCTCGCGGAAGCATCAGCGCGGCTCTGGAACATGGCGAACTATGAGCGGCGGCAAGCACTCTTCAGAAGCCAACGAGTTCCCACCTACGCGCAACAATGCAAACGCCTCAAAGACGCGGATGCATTCAAGCAGCTCGGCACATGCAAAGCCCAAGCGGTCCTCATGAAACTGCGAGAAACATGGGGAAGCTACCATGCGTTGAAGCGTCTCAAGAGACGCGGTCAACTGCCACCGCACATAAGGCGCGTACGTCCACCACGGTACATGAAAGACCGCCAGACGCGTAGGCTCGTGGCGGAATCAATCTATGTCCGCAACGACGGATACAAGCAACAGGAAAACGTCCTCACGCTCTCGAAGGGCCTCCGTGTTCTCTTCAACGCAGGCGACCTCTGGGTTGGCAAACAAGGTAGGCTTGAACTCCACTACGACCGACTACGCGGAAAATGGTATGGTCATATTCCGGTTAAGGTCAAGTGGCCCCGTAAGGGTCAGCCACATCATTCGACGCGGAAACGTGCGTCCATCGACCTTGGAATATGCAACCTAGTCACATGCGTAGTCGAAGGTGACGACAGAGCCTACATCTACTCTGGACGGGCGGTGCTGAGCGATTGGCGGTACTGGACGAAAGGCATCGCCTCGTGCGAGTCCACGTTGAAGAAGACGAACCAGCGGGACAGCTCGAAGCATCTCAGTAGGTTCTATCGGACACGCAGACGACGACTCAACCATGCAGTGAAAGCGATGCTTCGAGACCTCTACGACCGCCTAGAAGCTCACGGAGTCACAGACCTCATCGCAGGCGACTTGAAACATATCCGAGACAACACGAACCACGGCAAAGTGGGCAACCAGAAGCTCCATAACTTCTGGCCTTTCGCTCAGATTCGTGAACGCATCTGTGAACTTGGAGAAGAATACGGCATCCGCGTACGATTCAAATCGGAGCGTGGCACATCGAAACATTGCTCTCTATGTGGAGAGAAGCACAAGAATGGCCGCAAGCATAGAGGACTCTACCACTGCAAAACCCGCAACATTCTCATGAACGCAGATGTGAACGGCGCATACAACATCCTCTACGGGCGTAAAGTAGCCGCAGTTAGCGGTAGCAGGCCAATGGCTTGGCCTATGCTTCTGAAGTGGAACTCTCAGCAATGGGATGTGTCCGCAGCATGAGGAAGCATGAATCTCCCGACTTCAGTCGAGGAGAGAGTCAAGAGCACGGAGGCTGAGCCGAAGCCTTCGCCTCAACCCTTCCAGCTAGCCACAGAGAAGCTTGCCTGTTCTGTGGAGGAGATCGTGTACGTGGGCGATAGGGAGGAAGCAGAGATCCGGCCAGCCAGACACTTTGGACTCAAGACAATCTTACTCAACAGAGCTGGGGTGACACAGGGCACCTCAGCTGATCTCGTGATTCGCAACCTGTCTGAAGTGCTCAGTGTGCTGGAGGTGGGATGAAGCGAAAGTTCCGAGCAGTGCATCGTTGTCGACTGTAAGTGTAACTTGTGACGATCATCCAAGAGGTTCTCGTCCTAGAAATATCGCGACAATCATCTAGTTATCATCATCAGAATTGACTTAATTAGGATGTGACAGTCACTAGCGCAGGTATTTCAGGTGCACACCACGCCTCACAATTCCATCCCATCAAGGGGCAGGTTGGGCGATCTCTTCCCGCATGACGGGGATTCGCTCAGCTATTCCTCGTTGGTGCGGTTTTGGCGTAGGAGCATCAGAAATCGAAGCTGGGGAAGACTGAACGTCACCGAACGGGGGCTTTACCGATGCGCTCTATGGATCGCCAAAGCCAGAGGCAACATCACCAACACGAGACTGATAGTGCAAATCCTACGGATAGCGCTAAAACTGGTCAAGTGCTTTCAGAGTCGCATCGTCAAAGCCGGTAGAGCTAGAGCCGTTACGATGCTTAAGGAGTACGCGAGACCGGGAGGAGTGTTCAGCTGGGCTCCACGAATGCGAGAATGGTTGCATGATCCCAAATACATCGTGTACCTTGGCGTATTGGAGGTGAACGCGTAGAATGAACAAAGATCAAGGAATCGGCATTGTGATTCTCGTCGCCAGCATAGCTGGAATTGTCGTTTACGCGTGGCTTCTCTTCACTTACGCGATCCCAATTCTCCAGATCACCGCGTTCATTGCAGTTGCACTTGTGCTAATAATCGCAGCATGGATAGGGTGGACGATGGCAACAACACCGCCACCAGCTCCATTGGAGCCCGAACAAGCCGTGCCAGCTGCGCCAGAGACGAGCGCCTCAACAGAGAAGCAGGCGTAGCCTTTCGAACGACCACACCAACCTCTGACTAGTCGTGTTGAACCGGGCCTGAAGGGAGGTCACCCTCCGCTCGCCAGAGGTCTAGGCAGTCACCTCCGGTGGATCTTGTCTCCAAGAAGTTGCGAAACGCTTTGACCAAATTGTCGGTAGTTGGTGCGGGGTACGTCGGACTCGTTTCGGCCTGTTGCTATGCCGAGAGAGGATATTCCGTGACACTAAGAGAAGTCGATCAAGACAGACTACAGGCGATCCAACGGGGAAAGCCACCCTTTAGCGAACCGATGATCGACGGAGTTCTGGAACGTGCGCTTTCCTCGGGAAGGCTTGTTGTGACGAAGAACATGCTAGAAGCGGTTTTGGACTCCGATGTCACTTTCATCGCTGTTGGAACACCGAGCAGGAAAGATGGGAGCATAGACCTTAGTCAGGTCCGGCTCGCGGCGAAAGAGATTGGAGTGTGTCTGAAGCAGACCAATGCTTTTCATCACGTCGTCGTTAGGAGCACCGTTGTTCCAGGAACTACGGGCAAGATCGTCAAGCCCGTTCTGCAACAAACCTCTGGTAAGGAACTGGGCGAGGGGTTTGGACTTGCGGTCAATCCCGAATTCCTCAGGGAAGGAAGCGCAGTTCACGACACGTACCATCCGGACCGGATCATAATTGGAGAACTGGACAAGAAGACGGGTGATTTCTTGGAGGATTTCTACCGGAAGTTTCACGTCGAAAAGACTCCACCGGTTCTTAGGATGAGTTCCGCCTCCGCAGAGATGGCCAAGTATGCAAGCAACGCATTCTTGGCGACAAAGATATCATTCATCAATGAGATGGCGAACATGTGCGAGAACGTCGATGATGTAGATGTAGTTCAAGTGGCTGAAGCTGTGGGCTTGGACACACGAATAGGAAGGAAGTTCTTGGACGCAGGCTTGGGTTTTGGAGGCTCGTGTTTTCCGAAGGACGTGCGAGCACTCATCGCTGCGTCCGAACGCAGGAATTGCACCCCAAGACTACTGAAGGTAGTGCTTGCCATAAACGATAGGCAACCTTTGAACGCAGTTCGACTTGCACTCGACGAGCTTCACTCTCTCAAGCGAAAACGGGTTGCAGTCCTCGGCCTGTCGTTCAAGCCCGGAACCGATGATATGCGCGAGGCTCGATCGATCGTCCTCATCAATAGGCTGCTGAAGCTGGGCGCGGAAGTTGTCGCCTACGATCCGGTTGCGAATGAGAACGCACGTAAGCTTCTTGGAGAAGAGATTGAGTACGCGAAGTCTCTCGATGAGTGTATCCGAGGTGCGGATTGCTGTATTGTGGCCACTGAATGGGACGAATTTCGAAGATCGACCCCCGAGAATTTCTTCTCATTGATGAGAACACCAGTCGTGATAGATGGCAGACGTATCTATGATCCGCACAGTTATGCGAAAAGAACTCGGTATAGAGCTGTCGGATTGGCAGATATCCAACCAGCGTAGGAGAGCCAAGATTGTCCGAAGACGCGCGGGATCTCACCGTTCTCGTAACAGGCGGTGCAGGGTTCATTGGAAGCCACCTCTGCGAGCGCCTGCTCACAGACGGCGCCAAGGTCGTGTGCTTGGACAACCTATCCACCGGAAAGATGAGCAACCTATCAGGGATAAGGCGACAAAAGCGATTCCGGCTTGTCAAAGGAGACGTACTCGATGCGAGAACCGTGAATAATGCGGTGAAAGGCGTCGATGCCATCTGTCACCTCGCCGCGAAAGTCGGTGTCAAGCACTACGTCAAGCATCCGATAGAAGTAGTCAGAACGAATGTCTTTGGAACATACAACCTACTCGAAGCATGCAAGCTAAGCAAGCTGAAATGCTTCCTGTTTGCGTCAACATCCGAAGTGTATGGCAGGAACCCTGATGTCCCATTAGGCGAGCAGTCTAGTCGAATACTCGGATCAACCCAGATTGATCGATGGTGCTACTCGACCTCAAAGTCCATCGATGAACACCTCTGCCACTCGTACAGCGAAGAATACGGCATTCCACTCGTCGTTCTTCGTTACTTCAACTCATACGGGCCACGCCAAGAGTCCAGCGACTACGGTGGCGTAGTCTCAATCTTTATGCGAAGGATTCTCTGTAACCAGAGGCCACAAGTTCACGGAGACGGAAAGCAAACGCGCTCTTTCATGTTCATTTCTGATGCGATCGACGCGACTCTCGCATCGCTTTTGAGAGCTGCGGCCAAGGGAGGAGTGTTTAACATCGGAAACCCAGTCGAAACAAGTATACTAGAACTCGCAAAGAATATCATCAGGCTTGCAGGAAAGGAAGCAGAGCTGAAACCCGAACTCATACCCTACGGCGAGTTCTACGGGAAATCCTATGAAGACCTCAGGCGAAGAGTCCCCGACATATCTAGGGCAAGGCATCTTCTAGACTTCGAACCAAGAGTTGCGCTCAAGGAAGGACTCCACTCAACTTTTCAATGGTATCAGAAGGAATTCACAGCATGATTCGTTCTTCATCTGCTGGCCTGGTTCTTACGAGCGAGGAAATCTGTCGGTTCTCGTATTATCGGATATGGAAAAGGCAAAGGCCATTTTCTAGTTGGGTGCTTCACAAAGACTACGCTATGTATCGACTTCGTAACTCAAGGAGTCGTGGCGTGAGTAGAGGATCCCTTCATTCACAAAGGGCGTGGGTCCAAGATTGATCACTAGAGCCGTCATTCCAGCTGCGGGTTTGGGAACAAGGTTGCTTCCCGCGACGAAGGAACAGCCGAAAGAGATGTTGCCGATATTTGCGATCTCAGAGAATGGAAGATGCGTCGTGAAACCACTCGTTCAGTTGGTTTTCGAGCAGCTTTACGATGTAGGAGTTCGTGAGTTCTGCTTCATCATAGGTCGAGGAAAGAGAGTAATTGAAGATCATTTTACTCAGGACCATGATTACCCTGAACGTCTCAATGGGCAAGGAAAGAATCATCTTGCCGTCGATCTGTCTGCCTTCTATAGGAGACTCGACGATACCAATATCGTGTGGATCAACCAACCGAGGCCCTTGGGATTTGGCGACGCGGTTCTCAGGGCAAAGAAGACAATGGGCGATGAGGAGTTCTTTGTTCATGCTGGTGACACCTGCATTACTTCGACAGAGAATGAGCACTTGCAGAATTTGTCAGAGATTCTAGAGACAAAGATACCCGAGGTCGTCTTCATAGTGAAACAAATGAGAGACGTGAGCCAGCGCGGCGTTGTGCAGGGGCGCGAACTCTCCCTTGGACTCTATGAGGTCGACGCCGTTGTGGAGAAACCTGACTATCCAGTATCGAATCTCGCAATTGAGCCGGTATACATATTTCGGCCCAGCATTTTCGATGCACTCGAGGAGACTAGCCCAGGCAAGGGCGGCGAGACTCAGCTGACGGATGCAATACAGATGATTATTGAGTCGGGAAAACTGGTCATCGCATGGCGGTTGTGTGATAATCACCTGCGTTTTGATGTTGGAGATCCGGAGAGCTACTGGGAAGCGCTTCGATCTTCCTATGCGGCATCGTCAAAGGTAGGTGAGATCATTGCAGAAGCACCTCATGCATCTCCGCGGCACCATTGACGCTGGGGTCGCTTCTTGACACGGTAGGAGTTGCGGCCAGAATAGGTACTAGGGCGCGGAGCAGCTAGCATGAAAGTTCTTGTAACGGGAGGAAATGGGTTCATAGGAAGTCACCTGGCCGACAGATTGATTGACATGAAAGAATCTGTGTCGCTTCTGGATCTACGGTTTGGCCCCAATACTGGGAGCATAGACTGCAGGAAGATCCATGCAGATGTGAGGGACTATGATTCCGTGAAGAAGGCAGTCCATGGAGCGGACGCCGTGTTTCATTTCGCTGCTGTTTCGCGAGTAGTATGGGGTCAGGAGCGTCCCCTCGATTGCTGGCAGACTAATGTCCTGGGCACTCTCAATATTCTCGAGGCATGCAGAAAGATGAACCCTAGTCCGCTCGTCTTGTATGCGTCGAGCCGGGAGGTCTACGGAGAGCCGCAACATTTCCCAGTCGACGAGAATCATCCGAAGAACCCCAAATCTGTCTACGGCATGAGCAAGCTATGTGCGGAGAAGAGCTGCCTTTCGTACTACCATGCATTTGGAGTGAAGACAGTCATTCTACGTTTCTCGAATATCTACGGAAGCAGGAGGGATCAGCTTGACAGAGTCGCCCCCAAGTTCATGCTCAGATCTCTTTGCAACGAGCCAATAACAGTCTATGGCGGTGATCAAGTGTTAGACTTCACCTTCATCGATGATGCAATTACCGGAATTCTGCAAGCTTTGGACAGGGCAAACGTTGAAGATCAGGATATTGCTGGGGAGGACTTTCATTTCGTCACCGGTAAAGGAGTGAGCGTCTACAGCTTAGCAAAGAAGATCACTGGGTTATGCGGATCTTCCTCAGTAATCTCGAGGGAGGATTCTAGAGAGTTTGAGGTCCAGTCATTCATTGGGAACCCTATGAAATCTCTCAAGAGGCTTGGGTTTGTGGCAAGAACTGAGCTGGAAGACGGCTTGAGAATGCTGAAGTCACAGCTCGAGAGTATTGCGTGAACAAGCCCGTGCGGTCACTCGACCCTATTTCACGCGAGGGGAGTCCGAAGTAGTTGACAGGAACTAGCGTGTGTATGATAGCCCCGGACTTCTTACCGGTCTGGAGCGGAATAGGCTCATACCGAATTAACCTAGTGAGGCACTTGCCCAGAGATATCGAAATTCACATTGTGACTACTCGGCGAGAGATAGCGCATTCAGATTCGAATAACCCGTCGGCCAATGTGGCTTCATTGGTCGACATGTTCGGCAGAGAAATCTACGTTCACCCTATTTCCTCAGCACGTAGCACGTTTCTCTATCATGGAAGTTTCATGTCCGCATGCCACAAGCATCTTCGACAGCTTGAGAAGACATACAAATTCGACTTGATTCACAGCGATTTTCCTCTCATGTCTGACATCGTCGACCGAGTCTTCGCAAGGACAAAAGCAGTCACGGTTTCAACAGTGCACACGACTATTCAAGGCCAGAACCTCGCGGTGAGACGTGCAGAGAAGAAGCTGACGAAATTGGATCAATCTGATCTTGCGAACCTCTTGCTGCTGTTGCCGCTCGAGGTGTGCGAACACATCTACTTGAAGAGAATGCAGAACCTTATCGCAAGTTCGAACTACATCAAGACGGAGTTGCAGAGGTACTTCCCATTCGTAGCGGGCAAGTACTTTCCGGTTGTTCACTATGGGATTGACACGCAACTGTTCCACCACTTAGATAACTGCAGAAGGGAGGAATTGCAGGAGATCAGGTCAATGGACAGGCCGGTGGTCCTTTTTACCGGCCGCTTTGTGGCATCGAAAGGCATCTACACTCTGATCAGAGCTATCCCCATGGTCCTGAGAGCAAACCCCAAAGTAATGTTCGTGTTTGTGGGCGGAGGAGGTTCGCGACAGTATGCGGAAGGACTGGAGAGCATGGGCGTAAGAGAGGAGAACTATAGATTCCTAGGCTATGTAGACTATTTCGATATGCCGCAGGTGTATTCTCTCGCAAGCATCTTCGTGGCGCCCACGTACTATGAGAGCCTTCCTCTCCGTATCCTTGAAGCAATGGGCTGTGGAAAAGCGATAGTGGCAAGTGCGGTGTGTGGCATCCCCGAGATCATTGACCATGGACGTGATGGTATTCTCATAGAGCCCGGCAATCACGAAGAATTGGCGAAGAGAATAATCCTTCTGCTCGAAGATGATGGTTTGACTAGGAAACTAGGAGATAGGGCTAGGGAGACAGTGACAGAGAGATTCTCCGCAAATCGGATGGCATCAAAGACTCTTGACGTGTACAAGAAATGTCTAGATAACCGCACATAGCTGGGAGAGACTGTTCAATTGAGTGTCCCTGTTGTTGTTCTGGAATGTTGACGCCGAGGAGCAAGCGAAGGGTCTCGGTTATTGTTCCGTGCTACAATGAAGAGAATACAATTCTGGAGGTCGTTAAGAGGCTGCTTTCTGTTGGTCATGACCTCGATCTTGAGATTATACTTGTCGACGATGGATCAACGGATTCAACCTTCGACCTTGTGAAGAATCAGAAGGGAGTGAGAATCGCAATTCACGAGATCAACATGGGAAAGGGAACAGCTGTTCTTACTGGAGCTGCCGAGGCCAAGGGAGATGTAATCGTGATCCAAGATGGGGATCTGGAGTACTGCCCCGAAGACATTCCGGCCTTGGTGGAGCCGATCCTGCAAGGTGAATGTGACATCGTTTTTGGCTCTCGGTTTATGGGTAACGCTGCAGGGATGAGCCTCTCCCACTACCTAGGCAACAAGATCCTGACTTGGCTCACGCACATTGTCTATGGAGGGCATGTGACAGATGTAATGACAGGTCACAAGGCCATCAAAGCTGAGATTCTAAGGACGCTTGACTTGAGCTCATCAGGTTTCGAATTCGAATTGGAACTGACAGTTAAGGCTCTGGAAAAACATTTTACGATATGTGAGGTTCCTATTGTATATTCTGTGCGACGATTCGGAGAAGCAAAGATACGATGGATTGACGGTGTGAGAGGTCTTCTCTATCTTCTGAAGCCTCGCATTTCGCGCCGTAGGAACAATCCAGTGAGAGCGAAATCTAGGTCGACGCTCCCTGTCGAGGAAGAAGTGGCGCACCCTCTGAGATGAGACACAAATGGAGACTCTGAGATTCTTGTTCACATCATCATTCTACCCACCTTGGCACTTTGGAGGTGACGCCGTTCACGTCAGTCACTTGGCGCAAGAACTGGCGAGAAGAGGGCATGAAGTGCATGTACTTCATAGTCTGGACGCATTTAGGGTCAAGAGGAGACATGTGGCAAGAAGCGCCGTTATTGGAGAGGTATTCACCCACCCGATCGAGACCAGCTTTTCGCTCAGCGCTTACGCGGCATATGTTCTGGGGAGGTCTCGACCGATATCAAGACGGTTTCATGATCTGGTCAAAGAGGTTAGACCTGACGTGGTGCATCATCATAACATATCCCTTCTCGGCTACGACATTCTGGCAAAACATGGAAGCTACTTGAACCTCTACACGGCACATGACTATTGGCTCATATGTCCACAAAACAACTTGCTTCGGAAAGGATCATGCCTGTCCTGCGAATCGGACTCATGCATAGGGTGCTCTCTTAGACACTCGAAACCCCCCCAGCTTTGGAGATATCTGCCCGCATTCGGAAGGGCAGTGGAAGACATCGACGTGATGATCGCGCCTAGCAACTATCTAAGAGACAAACTGGCGTCTCGCATTTCAATCAACTCAGTCAATATCCCCAACTTTGTCCCTGACCCACCCATCGGGATCCAGTCGTCGGAAGCGCCGGATTTTGTACTCTATGCGGGCACGCTCGAGGAGCACAAGGGGATAGTTCCGCTCATAAGAGCGTTCAAAGAGATCGCAAATGAGAGCAAACTGAGACTGGTAGTGGTCGGAGACGGTACGCTGAGACAAAGAATCAAAGAGTTGGTTGGGAGATTGGGTCTCACTCGTTCGGTATTCCTGATGGGATGGGTCGACAGAGCGAACCTCTACAGCCTGCTAAAGGGAGCCGACATGCTCGTGGTGCCCTCGATCTGTCCGGAGAACTCGCCTCTTGTGGCACTTGAGGCGCTGTCGATGAGTGTCCCGGTCGTCGGATCAAATCGAGGCGGAATTCCGGAAATCGTGTCAAGACTGGACAACAACCTCATTTTCTCTTGGGAACTCGAAAGGGATCTGGAACGGGCAATCGACTACTCCCATGAGAATGGTGGTCGCCTCAGGAAAGAAGCGCAGAGCGTTCATCAGGAGTACTTCTCTGCACAGGCTTATCTGACATCTTATGACAAGCTCCTCTCGACATGGCAGGAGAAAGCAATTGCTAAGGAAGGCCAGCAGATACGAGCATCTCAGCGCCTCTTCTCCGGGACTAATGTTTCTTGACTTCCAGCTCATTCACTACACATGATCTTGTCATCATTCAAGATCCGAGGCTCTCCCAAATGCGGCCCATTAGTCCGACACCCGATATGGGAAAGGAGATTGGGCCTTGACACACCCGCCGTCACGAAGCGAAGTTCCTGAACCCTCGCTCAGTTACTGCATTCTTCTTGCCGTGAGCTTGATCCTGCCATGTGCAAGTGCGGTGGCATCCTATTCTGGGGCGCAGGGTGTACTGCAAGTCATTTTCCTTCTCTTGGGCTTGATCGCTTTTATGGCTGCAAAACAGAGCATGCCTGTTGAGCGCCGAGATCGAGTCTTCCTAGTACTGATAGGGTCCATTAGTCTGTCTCTGCTTCTCGCCGGCACGTTCGTCTCTGGCGAGTTACGAGGTTGGGACATACATCTCGAATTCAGCGTGTTCACCCGGGTCATGGAGGAGAGCGCTTGGCATCCAGAAAGGGTCTACGGATCGCTCTACTCTCAGTCTGAGGTCCTGCAGGCTTTTGTGTACGATTCTGTTCTTAGCATCAGTATCTTGCCGGTGATGATCAGTAAGGTATCCGGACTCGACGGCCTGGAGATCTTCAAACTTGTCTTCCCAGCGGTCTATTCACTTACACCGGTAGTACTGTACAAGGTCTACAGGGAAATTATAGCTGCTGATGAAGCTTTCCTCTCAGTTTTTCTTTTCATGTCATTCCCGTTCTTCTATTGGGGGATGCTTGGGCTCGCACGCCAGGAGGTGGCCGAACTCATGTTGATACTGCTACTGTGGGTTTTGTTCTGCACCCGGATGAACAAAGGGCACCTGCTGTGCGCATCATTTCTGATGGCTGGGGTTGTAGTCTCCCATTACGCTTTGGCCTACATTCTTATCTTGGTTCTGGTAGTTCCTCTTGTCGCGTCTCGACTTTCACGAAGAACTCACGCACTAGGTACTTCGGTTATTGTCCTGCTAGGTGTCATGCTGGTGCTCTCCTGGGGTCTGTTTGTGGCAGGAGGGGCAAGCGTAACTTCTTTGACGAGGTTCCTTTCTCTTGTGTTTAACGGCCTGGTACAGGACTTCTTCAATCCGTCTTCCAGACCAACAATAGTGATGCAGGCACTTGGGTTCGCATCTGTGATGCCGGGCATTTTGCATGCTGCATTCAGAGCGACCAACTATCTTGTTCAACTGAGCCTCATCTTGGGCTTCTTGTATCTAGTCTTCGCGCGCAAGCCAAGCACTGCTGCGGAGAGGCGAATGCTGCCGCTCATGACAATGGCTTTCTTGATAGTGGCGAGCGCAGTGCTTTTGCCATTCTTTGCTGAGGGATTCGATCTCTCACGATTCTATCACGTCGCCCTCATCTTCATGTCCCCATGCTTCGCGTACGGAGTCCGCGGACTAGAGGGAGGATTCCGAAGCTTGCATGCTCTTCTCAGACGCGATACTGTGCCTGTACGCACACATATTTCGGCACCAAAACTGGCGGCTGCGGCGCTCTTGTTCTCGTACCTTCTTTTTACTTCTGGATGGGTCTGGGCCGTGAGCGCTGAGAGGCCCACTTCCTTCATCTTCGATTCGAAGAGAATGCTGGGCTATCCCGGCCCAGAAGTGAAGACCGAATATCTTAGCGAGTACACGACCGCAAGCGATATCGCGGGTGCGCGCTGGCTGAGACACTACCTCGACAGGAGTGGTTTGGTTTGCGCTGATTTCGTGGCAGCATATCACGTCTTGAATTCGTATGGGGGGCTGCCAAGGACAACTTCGAAGCTACCCTACAGCTGTGACTTCTCGACCTCCTATGTTTACCTGAGCATGTTGAACGAGGCTTTCGGTATCGGTACCACTAAACCGCACAATGACGTCGTGCTTTGGCCAATTTCCGAGATCCGGGTGACGCTTGTTGCGGAAAACAGGATCTACTCCAATGGTGCCTCGACGATCTACCGCTGGTACGACGATCCGTAGACATGATCAGCGTGGCCATCTCTGTTTGGAAACAGGCAACAGTGCCACCGTCCCATGCGGAGTCAATTCTCTGACCGCGAATCGATCACCTTTCTCAAGGACATGCAGTCGTACCACACGTGGTTGTGCCGACATATCCGTTGGAACAACCGTGACTGGGATGCTGGGCTCTTGAAAGGCCAACAAGAAGCCCCAGAAACACGAAAATGCCTGCGACCAGCCAATATGGGATGAGTCTGACCCTGTTCGTCACAAGACAGTAAATGGAAAAGTACACTGACGATTGGAAAGGGTTGGTCAATTCCCCAATCGACTTGTACTTGAGGTAGAATCGCGCATCGCCGACTCCGTAGCGGAATCGTTGCTTAGCGAATGCGCGAGTTTCTCGTCGGTGACGATGATATGCAACGGCACTCGAGACCCCAAGGCAATAACTACTCTGGGTGAGCCGGTGGGAGAGGTCTCGATCTTCGCTTGCAGCACGCATGCTAGGATCAAAAGGATGCTTCAGGAGGACTTCCCTCCTGAAAAGCGCTGCTCCCGTCGCAATCCATTTCGTAGGGCCAACATGATTCCTACAGAGGGAAAACGCTTCGTCCTCTGCTCTTTGCCAATAGGTTGAGTTCTCTCGACTCAGAAATCGTGCGTGAATACCCACCCAGCCATGCTTCCTCAGCTCGGATCGCATTGTCGTTATGCAGCCCTTACCCAGTTCTACGTCACTGTCAACAAACATCACATAGTCACCTTCAGCAGCGGTCACCCCCAGTTGTCGACAATATCCCAGAGAGTCGTTGGACTCGCGCAGAATCTTCACATCGTAGTCTTTGAGAATCCTCAGAGTCTCATCAGTGGAGAACCCATCCACGGCCAAGATCTCACCGGGATTCTCCGCGACCACGGAGTCAAGGCATCTTGCTAAAGAGCGACCACAGTTCTTCGTGAGAATCACCACCGAAACATCTGGGTTTCCGAAGGTCAAATGATCATGTACCGCCCCGATGAACGATGAGACGCGTATCGCCTTGGATGCTGGGTAACGGAAAGACACAGATATGCTTTGCCGGCAGAACTTGGTCCGCAAAACGTGTAGGCGCCTACCCGTTCCGGTCCATGGCATAGTTTTGCTCGCGACCAAGATGTTCGCAAGAATGATCTGCGAGAGTCCTCCTATCTCTCATAGTGGCGACAAATGTGGCTAGCTGGCTCATTCCTGTGACGCGGGCAGAAGCCTTTTTCTAGCCTTCGCCACCTAGAAGGGTTTCGATCGCAGAGATGGACCGGCCGGGACGCAGACCGATCATTTTCTACATCACGCCTTCGGATTTCGGCCTACTGAAAGGGGACTCCATAAACGACATCAACTTCATCAGGTCTGTCTCTTCTTTCGCCCATTTGGTCGTGATTTCGCGGACCAAGAGTGGAAGAAAAGGTACACCTCGTGAACTCCGATCGGGCGATCTACGCTTGTATCGCGTGCCCACGTTCGATAGAGTAGGTATGCGAATTATGTCTACTGCTTTCTTTTCGGTTGTGGCCTCGGCGATAGTTGCTATGTCATCATCCAAGTTGCGGAGAAATCTGGTGTTTGTGAGGAACCCACTAGTCTGTGTCATTGCCCTGCTCCTGATCGGTCGCGTGAAGGGCAACAGAATCATGTATCGAACCCACTCAGTGCCCTATGCTTCCCGGGAGCTGCAATACTTTCTACCCAGACTTCCGAAAGTCGTATCGAAGGTTGTTCTTTGCTTCTTTAGGATCATGGATACTCTGGCACTAACAAAGTCCCACTGTGTGATTTGCGCATCCCCGAACGAGATGGATACGATAAGACGGGGCCTACGTGTGAAATCTGCTGTGTGGATTCCGTTCTCCGTAAGGGAGGACTTCTTCAAAGCGTCTAGGGATGCGTCCTTGACTCCCCATCGACCTTTCAGAGTTGGCTACGTCGGGGGATTTGAGTCAGTCTACGATTTTGATTGCCTACTGGAGGCTTTGAGTGGCGTTCAGAACGTCGAGATCCATTTTGTGGGTGATGGGCCCCTGAGAGAGCCTGTGATGAAGAAGTGTAGGAGTCTGAATCTGAAGGCGTTCTTTTTTGGACTTATGCCGAATAGTCAGGTTCCCCGGTTTCTATCTTGGGTTGATTGCCTTGTCGAATGCCCAAGAGCAGGGAGTCTTCTTGTGGCGCAGAAGACAAGCGAAGCTCTCGCGGCTGGCCTCGCCGTAGTCACAACACAGTACGAAGCCCTCAATCTCGGTCTGACTGACGGGTATGAGTGTGTCAGCTTTCGAGCGGGGGACGCGCAAGACCTCAGAAGAGCACTAATCAGGCTGACAGAAAACCGGTTCTACGCTCGAGATCTCGGTGCTCACGCACGTCGGTATGCGTTTCGGTTCAGAGAGAGCGAAGTCGCTAGGCAATATGAACGACTGATCTTGGGTTGTCTCATCGCATAGTGTTGGGTAAGACAATCAAAGTCGCAGACACTTGGGACAATAGCGTTCGGAATCCGAAAACGTTGCTCCTCGGAATTCTATCGGCCATGAGCATGATGGCATCAGTCGAAGGGAGATGCGACGAACGCATCAAGGTCATGTGCTCTTGTGCAGGTGGAATCGCCGAGGCCAGTGGGGCTGAGTGCTCTAGTTGCGTCCTAACACTGATAGGTCTTCGCACGTGCAGGAGACATTCATCAAAAAACCCAGCTGAGATACCGCCCTCTACGTTACCCACAAGCCAAAGGGGCAGTATTGTAAAGCGATTTCTTCATTTCCACTCGGCATAGGAAGATCATCTTTTCCTCTTGGTCTCCCTGAGAAGGTTTGAGTAGCAAACCAACATCGGGAACGTCGGTCGCGTCGAAGTTGGCCTTATCCTGTGCCTATTGCGCATTTCGAATCTCACACGTAGCTTGTTGCGAAAGACTAGTTGTCAGGCAGCCACTGCAGATCTAGCTCAGGCGATGTGCCAAGAGAACTAGAGTTGGACTATTGCGTGACTTTCCGTTCTACATCTTGTAGTACCTACCATCCCAGATCGAATATGGACGCCCACACGGAACCGGGAAAATGAGGGAAATCAGTCGCGTCCGAGAACGTGCAAGATGCCTGATCATCGTCCTCTAGGGATGTCCATAGTCGGACTCTCTTACCAATATGTACTTGGCCCGTTCGCTGTGCGCTCAGGAGGGGGAATGCGACAGTGGCGCTAGTCGAGTTTGCAACCCTTCATGCACCTGAGGAATAGGCTAGCACCACACTAGACGCTTCTGATGGAACAGACAGCACGAGTGTTCCCGCGGTCATTTCTCCAGCGCGCTGTGGGTAGACTAGGTTGAACGTCGAGCCTTTGTCGGATTTCGCTGAGAGCGGACGGTATCGTGATGGCAGGGAGACCACTACAGTGGCCGGGCCTTCGACGTCGATTCGGAACTCCTTCATATCAGGACTGAAGCTTGAGGAAGATGAGGGCTTTGAGGAAACGCGAAGGTAGGGGCGGATTAGTTCAGCGGTGAGGACGGTTCGTTCATTTCCTGTCTTGTCGAAAAGGGCGGTGCCATAGGACATCCTGCCGTAGGTCCACCACGTCGAGCTAATGAGATACTTGTCGAGCAGGTCAGCGAAGTCGTGAACATACTGAGCCGAGTTGGCTGCTTCTACCAAAATCCCCCATTCTCCCACAAATGCCGGCTGGTTCCATGCTACCGCGTAATCCACGACCATGGTCTTGAACAACGCTTCCAGCTGAGTAGCGTTGCGGTCATACCGGGTGGTGGACGTGCTGGCCCAAGTATACCCAGGATAGTGAGGCGAGTAGACCACATTTGGTCTCCTCACATACGAAGTCGCCTGCGCCCAATATATATCCCAAGCGGGCTCCCAAACTATCATGTGACGGCTGTCCACGCTTCGGATCGCGTCAACAACTCTCGTGAGGAAGTTGGGAAGTGTATCCAATAGTCTTCTCCTACTACACACTGTTGCAGAAGGATACAAGCAGACTCTGCCGTCTGAGCTGTCTGCCGAGGGCTCATTGAACAAGTCATATGCGGCCACGGCATCTTCTTGCCCATACCGAGCGGCGACATACTTCCACGCCTGGATGAATCGGTCCTGCATCGACGGATTCGTGCCAGAAGGAACCGACCCGTTCGGTCCGAGATTGTTCCAGAAATCCGCTTTGGCCTGTGCTTGACCAGTGTTGGTGTTAGGGTAGGCTGAGACCATCCACGAAGGGAGTCCTGCAGTGTGCCAAGAATCATGATATGTGAAATAAGGAGACCACTCATACTGGTGCATGTCTAGGATGATGTACATGCCTAGGCTCTTTGCCCATGCGACATCCCTATCCACATATCTCAAGAAATAGGTTTCGTCGTACTTGCCTGGTTCAGGTTCAATGAAGTTCCAAGCTATTGGGAGCCTCACAACATTGAAACCCCATGAAGCCATCTTTGTGTAGTCTGTTAGTGCATGCGTATCCCAAAGGCCAAATTCATACCCAAAAAAGTTGGCACCTCGCAACAAGACTTTGTTGCCTAACTCATCAACGATCCAAGTGCCTTCAGCTCGCAGAAAACCTTGTGCACCTGCAGAATTGAAATGTTCGGCTGCGTAGGCCGGGAACAGAACCGATGCGTCACATGTCGCCAATAGTATGCCTAAAAGGATGGCTAGGTAAGTCGTTTTCCTGCCTAGAAAACACGCCAGCATTCACATAGCCCGAACGATCTTGGCTGGATGGTTCTTCTGGGCTTGCTGTGACTTCAGAGCTCAATGGTTGGTGACACCGTCCAATCCAGACAGCCGGCTCTCACAGGCTGGGTCGACCGTGTTGAGTGCAATGCCCACAGGAGCGTAGAGAACTCAAGAACAGGCTCCTAGAGTGTCATATAGACAACTGCCATCGAGTCATCGGATGTTATGGACACACTATCTTTTGCTCTGGCTACTAAGCGTCGATCTACCTTTCGTTTCGGGTTAGCGCACCGCTTTCCTGCATTCGGTCAACGAGAACACATGTTTATACTTGTGCTTGCAGAGAAATGGACGCATAAGAGAGATCTCTGGACAGGTGGTAGATCCACGTCCCGACAAGAGAATCTTGGACGTGCCATACGAGCATTTCACCGGCTCTTTCTGTCGCGCGTCTTCTTCGAATTTTTTGCAGGACTCGACATCGACATAACGGAGAAGTCTTACTACAGTCCGATCCCGGACACCAAAGTTCTCGCCAAGCAAGATCCGTGGGAAAAGCGATCTGAGCTTGTTGGCATCAACATGAACATCGAGAAACAATTGCGCCTCCTTGAGGAAGTATTTCCTCGATACAGGCAAGAGTGCGACTTTCCAGTAAAGAAAACATCAGTCCCTCACGAATTTTGTCTAACCAATCCGTTCTTCGGCCTACAACCGGCAGCAATTCTACATTGCATGATACGCCACTTCAAGCCCCGCACCATAGTCGAAGTAGGCGCCGGTAACTCAACGTACGTCTCGGCTAGAGCCTGCCTCATGAACCAGAAAGACGGAAACATATCTGACTTGGTTGCCATAGAACCATACCCAAATGACATCCTGAAGAGAGGCTTCCCGGGTCTCTCGACCCTGATTACCAAGAAGGTCGAGGAGGTCCCCTTGAGTTTCTTTTCGCGACTAGCAGAAAACGATATCCTATTCATAGATTCCAGTCATGTCGCACGGATCGGCAATGATGTCCCTTTCCTATACTTGGAGGTCCTACCGCGTCTAAGCAAACGTGTCCTCGTACACATCCACGACATCTTCTTTCCATGCGAATATCCAAAGGATTGGGTGCTTAGGGACCGACGCTTTTATTCCGAGCAATATATCCTCCAAGCATTTCTGTGCTTCAATAGGACATACGAGGTCCTTTTCTCGAATTACTATATGAATCTCAGATTTCCAGATAAGATGGAGTCGGTTTTTCGCACTCCAAGAGAGTTTCGCGAATATCATTTTCCGAGTAGTTTTTGGATGAAGAAGATCCTTTGATCGGGCACCAAGACAACCTCACATTGTTACACTGTCCGGTCTCGACCATTAAGGTGAACAGAAGTCGGATTCCTACGGTACCTTCGAGCCCAGATCATCTTTGGAATCTGGGCACGTGCACGGAACCGAACGAAGACTATGCCATCCACTACCTTGGGAAGAGTGGGAAGTCGTCCAAGCCACAAGGGTGTTAGCGAACTAGGATCCTTGCCGATGCCTTGAACAGACCAAGGCCTCCTGGAAGTATCATGACGCAAAAGCCAGGAACCGGATTTCGCAGCGACTCGCCCCGTTCCGCATCCGCACCGCTCCAGTCATGCCTGAACTAGACTTCAGGTGGATAGAATGAAACGATAATGTTCCAGAGCACTGACGGTGTTGGCAGGCCGGCAGCGTCGGAGGGCCACCGGTTCTTCTCGGAACACCATCGGAGACACCGGGTCTGCGACTGGATTCTGATCCCTGGGCTTCATCCTTGTAGCTGCAACGTATGGGTCGCGACTCTCAGGGGAAACCCTGAAGTCCCAAGTCCCTGCAACTAGAAGCCCACACACCAACGCGGGAGTCGAAAGTCTTTGTTCAGCATGATCGGTCAATTCGTGCTCAAAGGAACCGACCAGAATTGGAGGAAGGTCAAGTGGTGGAAGCACAGATATCGACATCACATTCTCAGTCGCATCTTGCGGAACAACGGGACGTATGTCATAGATGAGAACTGGGACAACTTGGTGATATTGGACGGCTGCAGATATGACCTGTTCTCAGAAGTCAACTGGATTTCCGGCGTGCTTCTCGCGAAGATCTCAAGAGGATCCAGTACTGAGGAGTTTCTTGACGAGAACTTCCGTAGGCATCCAGATCATAAGCGCTTCGAAGATGTAGTATACGTGTCAGCCAATCCGTATGTCAACAACGTTTTCTTGCCCGGCAAATTCCTCAAGATCTACCCGGTTTGGGACCGTGGGTGGGACAGTGGTGTCAACACAGTACGCCCGGAGAGTGTCGTAGAGTGCGCCTTGGCAGCGCACGAAGAACATCCGAGCAAGCGGCTTATTGTGCATTTCATGCAACCACACGAACCGTTCTTGGGAACCACGTTGTCTCGTGAGACTGGATTCAGAGAGCACAGGAAGGCTGTGTTGGAGAGAAGGGAAAAATTCAAGGACCTGACCGTCTGGGATCTGTTGGAAAGAGGCGAATTAGCTCTAGAGGAAGTTTGGGCAGCCTACCGAAAGAATCTCGAACTAGTTCTCCCGCATGTCAAGAAGCTGTTGGACACATTGCCAGGGAAGACCGTGGTGACGGCCGATCACGGAAACCTGTTTGGGGAGAGAGTTCATTTTCTTTATCCCTTTAGGGTATATGGGCACCCGGCGGAACTTCATGTGCGAGAGTTGGTTCTGATTCCTTGGCTCATCGTAAACGAGAGACAAGATGCACATTCCTTATCTTGAACATCCGTGTTTGCATTTGGCGCATCGAGATTTTGGTATCTGAGCTATTGTTCGAGACAATGCGAATATGCGCTTATATCTCAGCAATTCAGCTGCGTCCCGTGGGGTCGCAAGAAAACGGACCATAGTGCTCTGATAGCAGGGATAGCGGACCACTTTGGCATCTTTGACGGTTACTCGTTTCTGCGGAGAAAGCTCACCGGGGCATCCGTCGCTGTCGTTCTTTACCATCGAGTCTGCCCGCAAGAAGAAGGGTTCTACCCATTATCAATCAGTCCTGAAGCCTTTGAAATACACATAGATCATATCTGTAGGAACTATGAAGTCCTATCTCTTGATAGCCTAGCGGAACTAGTCTACTCGGAGAGCCTTCCCTCGACTGCGAGCGTGGTACTTACTTTTGATGATGGCTACAGAGATAACTATCTCTACGCGTACCCGATTATCAAGAAGTACGACATACCTGCAACCATCTTTCTTGCGACCGGCTATCTAGACGGTTATGTTGACCCGGGCAAGGGTTTCTGGTCGCAGAAGGTATGGTATGCTGTGCGCAAAACGTCAATCAGGCAACTGAATCTGGGAGGCCTTGGCACTTACTCGATTCATTCTGAGAAAGCAAAACGGCGTGCTATCATTGCCATCGTTGATAGGCTCAGAGGATTGCGTGACGATGATGCAAGAACGAAGGCAATTCAAAGACTAGTGGAGCTCTGTCAAGTTGACGGGTATCCACATAATGTTGCCTTATCATGGAACGAAGTGAGGGAGATGAGCGGCAACGTGACCTTCGGCGCTCACACCGTAAATCATCGCATCCTGACTAGGCTCCCCTTGGACCAAGCTAGGAATGAGATCACCGAGTCAAAAAGGAGGATTGAGAAGGAGCTCGATAGAGAGGCAACTACTTTCTCCTATCCCAATGGGGAGTTCAGCCCTGAAATAGTCAAGCTGGTCCGAGAGGCAGGCTTTAAGTGCGCCGTATCTGTTCTACCGCGCAGGCCAGTTTGTCGGAGAGATAGTATCTACTCCTTGCCAAGAATCCTTGTTCAAGAAGACCTAGGTAGATCCAAGTTGATGCTCTGTGGACTGTGGGCAGATTTCCTTCGAGCTAGGCAGAAAGTGAACCGGAACCAGTTGGTATGATGGATCGTCGAGGGTGACCGGAGTCTGCCTGGTGGTCAGCCAGAGAAGAAGCTACAGCTTGTCAGTTTGAACCAGACTTGCAGCTAGGCCGTTTGACTTTCGCCGCCGGCGATCCTGCCCAATTCGGGTCCGCAGATTTGAGGATTAGAGGTCACCGAAGAGAGGCTCTCTCCGCCGCACACAAGTCAAGATGGGCCTCGAAAATTCCTGACGAACACGGCCAAAAAAAGGTCCAAACCCCCAAGAAAGAGGACAGAACACGTCCCGCTGGGTGGCGTCGTTCCCCTTTTCCACATCCGTACAACCAGCCGCATCACAAGAAGGCCCGAGCAGGGATGAGTAATAAGATAGGGGTCACCCTTACGCGCATGCACGGACTTGCGAATAAACGTCTGAACCTGCGAGTTGATTGAGACGTCCTCCGACGAGCTATTCACTATGGCCCAGAAAGCCACCCGCGGCGGCATCTTCCTGTTCGTTGGGTACGCCATCTCGACCGTAATTCTGGCTGTGGGCGCAATAGTCGTCGCTCGCCTTCTCGGCCCCTCAGACTACGGCCGCTACACCTTGGCTACTGTCATTCCAACGTTGCTGATATCGCTCGCCGACGTGGGAATGAACTCGGCGCTGATCAGGCTGCCAGCGAGACTCATGGCTGAACGCAACTACGCGCGGGCAAACAGGCTGATCAGGCTCGGCTTCCTGCTCAAACTCGCAACAAGTGCCGTCGCCTTCATCATCTGCTATCTCGCCGCCCCCGCAATAGCTACGACAGTTTTGAACAGGCCTGCGCTCGTGCCGTATGTACGAATCGCCTCACTGATGATACTCACGCAGCCTCTCGTCGACGGGACGGTGAACGCGTTCATCGGACAAGACCTTATGCAATACAGTGCAAGCGTTCAAATCACCTGGTCCACGCTGAAAGGCGTACTTCAACCGGTAATCGTTCTCGTCGGTTTCGGAATTGCTGGGGCACTCTACGGGTATGTTTTCGCATTGGCGACGGCGGGATTGGTGGGCGCGTCGATCCTCTTTGCGAGGCACGTGCGTTCTCCGGGTCAGGCTACTGATTCAGTGTCGACAGACCTACATGCGCTCTTGGGCTATGGTCTACCTCTCTACATCGCCTCGGTCACAGCCATGTTCCTGATTCAGTATCAGAACATAGTGCTCGCCCGTTTCGCAAGCAACGTGGAGGTCGGCAACTTCAACGCGACTTGGAACTTCACCAGTTTCATAATGATACTCGTCTACCCGGTTACGACATCGATCTTTCCCATGTTCTCAAAGCTGGATCCTAGGACTCAGCGAAGCGATCTTGCGCGGGGTTTCGTGTTAGCCGTCAAGTACACGTCACTGCTCATGATTCCCGCATCGGTCGCGGTCATAGTCTTCTCGCGAGACCTCATCTACCTAACTTACGGCAGCGGCTACGTGCTCGCTCCTCAATACCTCGTACTCTTGGCTGCGCTCTATCTCCTAACGGCGATCAGTTACTTGGTTCTCGGAAGCTTCCTTAACGGGGTTGCTGACACTAAGAATGTTCTGAAGATGAGTGTTGTGACCTTGGCGGTTTACTTGCCGTTGGGTCCGGTTCTCGCTTGGCTTTGGGGGCCATTCGGGCTCCTCATCGCATACATTCTCTCCAACGCGACTTCAACCCTCTACGGACTCCGGCAGACCTCGGTGAAGCATGACACTCGGCCCGATTTGAGAGCGAGCGGGAGGATCCTCCTCGCTGCGTTGGGGGCGGCTGTACCGACATTGGGGTTGGTTCAGCTGGATGGTGCGGGAGTTGGCGTAGTCAACCTGGTGCTCGGGGGACTCCTCTACGTGGGCGTCTATCTGAACTTAGCCCCGATCCTCGGCGCCGTAGAGAAACAAGACATCCTCAACTTGAGGACTCTACTAGGCGGCACACGGATCGTCGCAGTGCTGGTGAATCCAGTCTTCGACTACGAATCGAAGCTCCTGTCTGCCATGAAGCGAAAGTAGAAGATCCGTCCCAGAGCTACAGCAAGAGGTGCCCGCCATTTCTCCCAGAGATTGCAGGAAATAGGTGACCATGCTTAGCACGAATACATCTTTCCAGAAGTGGTCTAGTCTTAGTCGGCACACAGACTCTGTCGACTTTCCTCAGCCTCTTCACAGGTGAACATGAAGGTCGAATTCTTCGAGGTGAGCAGTGATCGGCACGGATAATGGAGTAGTTTCACGTGTCTCTTCCGTTGAAATATCCCAGCAGCATGTTCTATTCTGTGGGATGTGGCTACGGCAACGCTTGCATCCGATCTCAGCTCTGGCTCAAGCAAAAATGAACCAGATACAGACTTGGAGTTCCTTCACAGGTGGACGAGTTGCCTGACGGGGGAAAGCAGGGATCTGGGTTGGGTCATGTACCGGTACGTTTGGCCTGACAGTGTTCAGCGCGTCAAGCGGCTGCTGCAGACCATGACTAAAGGACTTGTCTGCTTGGCCGGGCTGCAGGGAATCGGAAAAACGAGCGCATTGCGGGCGCTCTTTTATGACAATATGCTTACGCAGAACCGATCTGCGCCAGCGAATCCCTCAGGTTCCCATTGGAACTATGATTATGATGCAATCATCTTCAAGTGGCGCAGAGAATTGTTCAAGACAGTTCCTGTCAGCTCCGAGTGCGGTTCCGTTGCGTTCGAAGCGATCTGTTCTGAGAAGCTCGGACGCCGAAGATACGAGAATGTTAGCGTTGGATTGTCCGGGGGGAGGATGGGAAGAGCCGAAGCAACGGCGCTAAGCGAGGCTTGGGTAGAGATGCTGTCTAGGAAGTCATTAATTCTGATAGACCTGCCGGACTACTCGAAGACCGATCGAAGGCTAATGGCGAGAGACCTGAGCCAGATCTATTGGCTTTGGAACACCTTGATCTCTCAGGACAGTGACGCAAATCTTGTCATCGCGGTCCAGAAGGAGATGTTGGGTAATCACTTCTTCTTCAACAAAATGCGCATTGTTGAGATCGAGCCTCTGAGCCCCGATCAGATCGTTCGAGTCTACCTGCAGACCTTCCACGTGCCGCATCCGTTTACAAACGAAGCCTTGACGGCTCTAGCAATTATGAGTCGTGGAATCTTCCGCCGATTCCTACGCTACGTCACACTAACACTAGAATCATGGGAAATACTTCCGGAGCCCCGGCAACCGATTGACCCTGCCCTCGTGAAGCAGACGATCACAATCGATCGCCTGGCTGAGGATATGGAGCTTGAGCTCGCGGAGTTATTTCCGAAACAGAGCGACCTCCGACTTCAAGCCGTACGACTCCTACTCCTCCTAGAAGAGTCTGGCCCACGAAAACAAACTGAGCTCGCGGAAGAGTTGGGCTTGGAAGAATACGCGATAAGCAGGCTGCTGGCGAAGTTGGAGCTTCATCGCTACATCACGCGCCGACGTGAGGGAACAGACAAGATCGTCAGCTTGCGAGAGGACAGATAGGATTCAGCATCAGGGGACATGCTGCTCCTAGGCGCTCGTTCAGTTTCCGTTTCTTGACGGCGGCCATGGCACTGTGGAAGAGCTCCACTTCAGGTCTTTCAGCCTGGGAAAGGCTGAGTTTAAGCGTATTTGACTATTTCAGCCCGAATCTGCCGTAATTTCAACCTGGAATGACGGGGGGAGGGGTCTCTTGACTCTAACTCAATAGCGGTGCAATACTGCAAGATGAGGTCATGGTCAGACACGTCTCAATTGTCACGCCGTTTCTCCGAGGGGCGTCACACACGCTTAGTCTCACGCCGGTGCGGACACGAAGCACATCTGATGCCAGTTGGTCCGCAGAGCCTACGTCCTGTACCTCATTCCGTTTCTGGTCGCTCTGGTGATTTGTCTCCCAAACCTCATCGGCTCGGTCCATCCGGTTCAGGCAGCCGACTCGCCTGATCTGACGGTTGATAGCGTTTGGCTCGAGGAGAACTCCAACCCTGGCCAGCCTGTCACGCAGGTGAACCCTGGGGATCAGTTCCTCATCGTTGCTTCCATAAAGAACATCGGAACTGCAACCGCCTCCAACTTCTATCTGGACGTGTACTATGACAGTGACTAC
>Ga0315279_10002702_pt1 | contig 26036 bp, 20 predicted proteins | sample YL17G06_20_MG_FD_203694 | JGI IMG/M metagenome (GOLD analysis project Ga0315279, IMG submission 203694) | Sediment microbial communities from Yellowstone Lake, YNP, Wyoming, USA - YL17G06_20 | ecosystem: Environmental > Aquatic > Freshwater > Lake > Sediment | place: USA: Wyoming | collected... | reverse complement strand
TCGCATGACTGGGGCTCATTCATCCCGGTTCTAAAGGACCGGGCATTCTGAGCGCTTTTCTGTAATGGTTTATATGAAATGGTGGAATATACGTATTTCGGTTAAGTACTTACAGAATGGATTTAATGTCGAAGAGCTATGAGAAAATAGACGGTCTAAGGCTAGCGAGCAGTTCTAGGTGGCCTGGTGGAGGACAGGTGTCCTTATTTGTTGGGGTGCAGTCCAATACAAGGATCGAATCCTATCGCTGACAGTAGGATGGGTTATCTCTTCTGCGGCGAACCCCCGAGGGTCTTGCGAGGTTCCTCCTTCGGTTGCGATTGCGCCATGTTCCCGAGGATGCCGCGGAGCTGCAGGATGGCCAAGGAGACGCCCTTGTAGACCGCCTGGACCGACCTCATGAACCTGTCCTTGCTAAGCCCATCGGTGTATATGACATCCGAGACGCTGACCTGCTTGAGGATGCCATCGGACTCCTCTATGCTGAAATAGGCCGGCCCCAACTGCATCATGTAGCAAAGTTCCATCATGAACTTTTCCCTTTCCTGTTTTTCCATCTTAGCCAACGCGCCCGTGTACTCCGGTCCCAGGCCGACCGCAACGGTGATTATCACCTTGTCCTTCCGTTCCGGTTGGACAACGCTCAGAAGCAGGGGGATCTTGTCCGGCAGCTCGGGAAGGCTGATCCTGTAGTGGAATTCGGTACCGGCCTCCTTGATCTCCTCTTTGAACATCCCCTCGTCCTTGCACCATTTGAGCACATACTCCTTGAACTCCATTCCCATATGCATACCTCCTGCTCACGGTCCGACAAAGCGTCCTCCCGGTGATCTGTAATTTGGTTGGTTGTAAGGTTTCCCCGAAGTGATCCCCATCCAATCGCCGATCGCCTTCAGGTTCTGAGGCGGGGACCTCCAGAACATCTTTGTGAAGAACCCCATCTTCTCCACCTGTCCCGGCTCTATATAGAATACGGACGGGAAGACCTTCTCCCCTACTTTCTGTGTGCCGACCTCCAAGTACTTCCGATAGGTATGGCCTCCCCCAGGTACCTCGGGGTTCAATAACCCTGCAAGCGAGATTGCCCAACCAATACTGGTCATTTCCTTGCCCTCGAAGATATCTTGCCCGGTGAGGACCTCCTGGCCATCCCTGACAGCATGCACGTACGGAGCGACCGAGGTACCTACATCCAACGTCTCCTTTGTCACATTGTCAACGAACTCCTTATCTTCGAGGGTCGAGTCATTGTCGTATTTCTCCCCTATATGCCAGGAATCGTCGACGACCTTCTGCACCGGGGGCGGCTGAACAGGCGGCGTCATCTGCAGCTGTGGGGTGAGCGGTAAGAATGGCGGTGGTTGTCCTTGTATCGGTGCCTTTGGCACCGGTTGCGTGATGTTCCAGGACCCGGCGGCTAACGGCTGCTCCGTTGGCGGCTGATCAGGGGGCGTCATCTGCAAAGGCCCGGGCAGTTGCCAATACGGCGGTATCGGTATCGGAGGCAGTGGCGGTACCGTGTCCGTTCCCGTCTCATGACCTTGGCCTGTTCCGGTGGATGGTCCTGTGGTCCCGACTGGTGGCAAGAGGGCCCCGGTCGTTGTCCCTGTGTTGGTTCCCATGTTGGTTCCTGTGGAATCCGGAACGGTGTATGGCACCACGGGGGGCCCAGTATTGTCATCGATGCCAGTCCCGGTCGATGTCCCTGTGGTGGTCCCCATACCAGTGTGGGTGCCTCCCACCTCCGTCTTGGGTGTCGGATGGGAAACCTTCACTGGAGGTGTGTCCGTTGGGACCGCGAACCCCGCCTTCGTCCCGCTTGGGGGGGTCTGTGCCCATGGGGCCAGCCCGCCCGTGATGAACGGTATTTTCGTCCCGGCCCCCGGTGCATCCCCGCCGAAACCTCCATCGGAAGATGATTCGACCGTGGATGGTCCGGTGTCAGTCCCACCCTCGTCGGAGTATTCGGTCGGAACATCCTCGGAGGTGCTCGTGGTATCGTCGACGACCGATGCACCGGCGAAGCCTCCCATGACGCCAGAGATGACACCTGCCCACATGTGGTGGTTGGCCTCGAAGTTCGGGCCTCCGCCGGTCTGGGCAAGTATGGGCGGGAACAGGAAGGCCAGCCAGACGATCGGCAAAATGACAGGCATTACCATCCCGGCGACAATAGGCCCTTTACCGCCTGGTGAGACCTTAGCGCTCTTCATGATCAGGGGGAGCCAGGCGTCGATGGCCACCAGGACGAACCCGACCCAGACGACATAGAACTCGGGCGTGTAGTCAAGAAGAACCTTGTTCTTCATGTTCAGGACCGCGTGCGTGATGTATGGCGCCACCGTCAGAAGGATTAGCCCGACCAGGATTATAATGGGCTTCCATTTCCTCGCCAAGAAGCGCTCGGGGATCATGGCACCAATCGCAATGATTAACAATGCAGGAACCGTGATAACAGGCAGTCCCGGGAATGCGCTGATCAATATATTGTTCATCATATTATTGGGAATGACAACGATTATACTGAGGTATTTTGAATAGGTGTTTGGGTTGTGACCCGACGGAAGCTCGAGCCCGCTCTTGTTGACCGTGACGGAGAAGAGGGCCATGAGCATTATGACCCCGATGATGTAGACGAGCTTGAGGATGAACGGGGTCTTCGTGATGTTCAGCTTGAGCGAATCAATGGCAGCCTGGGGTGACATCCGCTTAACTAAGAAGACGCTCAGCAGGAGGCCGACGATTATCGAGACTATCATGCCTGCGGTCCCATTTGCGGTCCCGACAGCGAGGCCAACAAGCAGTGCGACGATGACGGGGACAAGGGACATAGCTCGTTCCTTTGCCGTCATCTGCTTCTTTTTCACATGCTTTTTCAGGGGCGGCGCGGGGACCGGCCTTGGGGCCTCCGGTGCCGCTGCCACAGGTTTTGTAGCAGCAGGTGCCGCTAGGGGCTTGCCGCAATTGGGACAGAAACGGGCGGTTGGGCCGATGGGTGACCCGCAAGCTGCGCATTTTGCCAAATGCTCCGCGGCGGTCATTGGGTCCATGAAAGATTGTACCATATAATATTTTTCTGTAAATGATTATTAACCAAGGTTGGCCAGGTGGAGGACATAAGCCTCTTTCTATCATCTTCGAGGACGGCCTTAGGGTTTGATAGGCCTTCCCCTTTACTTCCTATGCGTCTCCTCAATTCCCCCCAGCATTATCCTCTTCAGTACCTTCTTCGTATGATAATCGTAAACGACCTTCACCGGTCTCATCGTGAACGGGTCCATCCCCGTCCAGTACATGCAAGATGACACGCTCATGGGCGTGGGCGTGAAGTACTGGAACTTCTCGATGTTCTTGAGCTCCACCGCTCTGTCCTTCAGCGCCTGCACCTTCACCTCGTCGTCCCCGGGATGGCCTATCATCAGGTAGTACCTCAGCGCCTGCCCCGACCTCTGGTTCAGCCTCTCGAACAGGTCCACGAACTCGTCGAAGCGCGAGTTGTCCTTGTTCATGAGCTCCAGGACCTCCCGGTCGAAGTGCTCGGGCGCGATCTTCAATGTCCCGGACACATGGTGCTCCGAGAGCTCCTTTATGTATTCCATGCTCTCCAATGCCAGGTCGTAGCGTATCCCGCTGCGTACAAAGACCTTCTTGACCCCAGGGACCTCCCTGGCCTTCCGCATGAGCCCCAGCAGCCTGGAATGGCTCTTGTCCAGCTTCTCGCAGCTCAAACAGCCCTTATCGCACCGGGACTCGCAGTCCATGCCGTACATGTTCGCCGAGGGGCCCCCGAGGTCGTCTATGTATCCCTTCCACTGGGGATGAGCGGTCAGCCTCCGTATCTCCTCCAGTATGGACCCCTCCGAGCGCGAGATTACATTGTCCCCCTGGTGCAGCGCCAGGGAGCAGAAGGTGCATCTTCCTATGCAGCCCCTGTGGGTGACCACCGAGAACCGCGCGAGCTCCAGTGGCGAGCCCGGCCTCAGGACCCGCTCGTAGCCCAGCGAGAAGACCCAGTCCAGGTCCGCGGTCGTGTACTCCGGATACTTGTACTGCAGCACGAAATTGTTGTCGTAGCCCTGCGCCAGGTCCTTCCGGTTCGACAATGCCACGGTCATCTCGCAGAAGGCCTTCTTGTCCTCCACGACATTCTTGAACGGCGGGAGGGCCTCGAAGCCTTCCGGTTTTTCTCTTGCTCTTATGCATGTCCCCGCAATGCCTACCAGGTCCTTTCCTTCCTTGAGCCTTCCAGCGATCTCCTGGACCTGTTTCTCGCCATTACCGTAGACCAGTATGTCCGCCCTGGTGTCAAAGATGATGCTTCGGCGGACATCGTTGTTCCAGTAATCGTAATGTGCGAACCGCCTCAGGGACGCCTCGATGCCTCCAAGCACGATGGGCGTGACCTTGGAGACCTGCTTGATCCAGTTGCAATAGACTATGAGGGCCCTGTCGGGCATCCCCGTGTCCGCATCCTTCTCCTCCTCGAACCGGGGCCTCTTCATGGGCGTATAGTTGTATAGCATGCTGTCGATGGAGCCGGATGTGACGCCGTAGAAGAGCTGCGGCATCCCCAGCTCCGCTATATCGTCCTTTCCCTTGGGGCGCTCGACAATGCCGACCTTGTATCCTTTGGCGTCCAAAACGCGGGCTATGACGCCTGAAGGAGATAATGGATGGTCCTCGTGCTCCTCCGCGGTCAAGAGGACGATGTCGAAGCCGGAGCCTTTCCTGGAGATCATGCTCTCGAAGGAACAATGGGAACGGATTTAATTAAGTGTCGCCCTTGCCGACACCGCCACCCGAGGCCGTCTTCTCGGGTGGCGGGGGAAGGGGCGGGGATGATGGCTGGGGGGCAGGGCCCTCAGGCCCCGGCCCGGGTGCCGTAACATCCCGTCCCTTTCGGCGACGTGCCAGCAGCAGGACCGCCACGACGGCTACGATGGCCGCCACCACGCAGCCCCCGATGGCCAGCGCCATATTACCGTTCAGGGTGCCCGGGGTCCCCCCTCCGCCTCCGCCCCCGCCGCTCTCGTTCTTCGCGACCGTGACCGTGAAGCTGGCGCTCGCCTTGCTCTTATCATTGTCCGTGACCGTGAAGACCACGTTGTAGGTGCCCGCGGCCTTGAATGTGTGGGTCCCGTTCAGGTCCGCGACGGGCGTGGTCCCATCCCCGAAGTCCCAGGCGAAGACCAGCGATGACCGGTCCGAAGGCGAGTCTGTACCGGACCCAGAGAAGCCGACGGTCTCCCCGGCCTTGATCGATAACTTCGACAGCATGGCCTCGGCCTTCGGGGGCACGTTGGAGACCTTTATCACGATCTCGGCCCCGGCGCTAGCTCCTTCCGGGTCCGTGGCCCTCAACTTGACGGTATAATCGCCCTGGGCGGCGTACGCGTGCTTCACCGTGCTGCCATTGGCGAAGGCCCCGTCCCCGAGGTCCCACGCGAACGAGATGTGCCCCTGGTCCGAGGCCGTGTCTTCGGCAGAGGCCTTGAAGGTCACATCCTTGTCCTCATCGAAGTTTACCCCCTTCAAGGGCATGACGATGGAGCATACGGGCGGGGCGTTCTCTACGGTTATCGTGATCGCGGTCTCGCCCTCGGCGCCGTTATTGTCCTTCACGCGGAGGGTCACGAGGTAGTCGCCCCCCTTCGTATAGGTATGCGCGGCCGCCGTTGCCGGGCCCCATCCGGTAACATTCCCATCGCCGAACTCCCATCGGTAGACCAGGGACAGGGCATCGGTCCTCGTGTCCGTTCCCAAGCCCGCGAACTCCACGGGTTCGTCCTTGGGGAACGACACACCGGTCTCGGGGGCCGTGATGATGACCGTGGGGGCGATGTTCTTCACAGTAACCTTGAGCGTGTCGTTACCGACGGCCCGGTCGTCGTCCGATGCCGACAGTCTGGCCGTGTAGTTGCCGGCCTTCTCGTAGACGTGGCTGGAGAGGGGCGAGCCCGACGGGTCCGAGGCGTTCCCGTCGCCGAAGTCCCAGGAGAAGGACAGCCCCCTGGCGAGGTCCGAGGGCGTGTCGTTCCCCGTGCCGTCGGCGAAATGGGCCTCCTCGTCCTCGGCCACGACAATGTCCTTGCCCGCCACGACCTTTGGCGGGAGGTTCTTCACGGTCACCGTCAGCTTGTCGGTCGATTCGGCCTTGTCGTCATCCTGGACGGTGAGGCCGGCCTTGTAGGTCCCGCCCTTCCCGTAGGCGTGGGTTGCCGTCGGGGCGGACGAGAGCCCAGATGCCGCCCCGTCTCCGAAGTCCCACTTGTATGTGAGGTGGGCCCTGTCGGACGGGGTATCCATGCTGCCGGAGCCGTTGAAGTGCGCGGCCTCGTCCTCGATGCACGTGATGTTGGCGCCCGCCTCTGAGACAGGGGCAACGTTGTGGACCGTCACCTGCACCACGAGCTCGTCCTTCTCATAATCGTCCTGGGACGTGACCTTGACATCGAAGGTGGCCGACAGGTTATACACATGGGTGGTCGTGTTCGTAGTAACGGGCCCCCAGGCTGCCGAGAGGTCCCCCCAGTCGGCCCCGTAGTCCACGGTGCCATAGATCATGCCGCTCGCCAGGGCCTTCAGCGTCACGGCCTGGTCCTCTGCAGGCCCATCCGGGGCCATGCTCGCGGTAAGCGCGACGAGCTTTCGGTCGTAGGTGGCGATGCCCGCGGCCTTATCGGCCAGGATGCCGTCCGTGTAGACCCATGACTCGTAGCCCGTCTCCCCCGACAGCCAGTACTTGAAGAAGGCCACCACGTACTCATGGTGACTCACTATGCTGCTGTGGTCGGCACCTACGACGCGGATGTAGGTTATTGGGACGTTCCCGTTAGCGAATATCTCGTCCTGCTGGTATACCTCGGCGGTCCCTGACATCAGGCCGACCGGCACATGGACCTGTTTTATGTAGTCCGTGCCCGTCCCGAGGACCGGTTGCGCCGAGATCGGGGCCGATGCCTTGAACCTGGGGTCACCGTAATCCTTGGTCACCGAGTACCCGGAGGTTATCCCGCCCCACGAATGGCCCGAGACACCGAGCCTCTTCGCGTCCATCATGCCGTACAATGGATAGGTGGCGTTCACCGTCTGGTTCTCGATGTAATTAATAACCTCCGAGGTCTCCTGGGCCATCGTGATGACACTTCTATAGCCGGCCTGGCCGTGCATGTTGCCGAGCTCCACGTTCACGACCACGAAGCCCCAGGATGCGATGCGTGAGGATATCGCGTTACAATAGCCCAAGGAGCCGTTGCCACCGGGGATGAAGACCACGGTGGGCCAAGGGGCGCCCGACGAGTTCGTCGCGGCGCTGGCGCCATCGGCCAGGGCCGGATAGTAGATCCTCGCCGCGACCGGCCCGGTCGCCTTCCTCGGGATGTTCACGTCGATGTAGCCTTTGTGGTTAGGGCCGTCCCCGGCGGGCTTGGGGGGAGCCGCCGGCGGCGTTCCGGCCGCCTTGACGGCACCGTTCGTGGCCAGGGGCATGGCGACAAGGGTCAGAAGCAATATGCAAACGATTACCGCGCCGGACCGGGCCAGGACCATGTGAGCACCCCATCTATATTTGGGACATGATCGATTACAAGGTTAATGCTAGGTTCAGATTGGTACACGAGACGACCTTTGATATATTATTTGTGAATATAATAATATTGTTGTGTAGTCTGGACAGCTGGATTTGTCCTCCTGTGCTTCGAGGCACGCAATAAGAAAGGGAGAGGCCCGAAGGCCTCTCCGACATGTTCCCTGTCCTTCACTTCCGGCGCCTGTAGGCGACCAGTGCAACGGCGACGCCAACGGAGACCACGAAGACGACAGACTCGAAACCGGGTATGCCTGTCGTGGGCTTCTTGCCCACCTTCACCATTATGGCATAGGTCGTGGACAGCGAACCCTGGCCGACCCTGACGGTGATGATCTGCGTCTTGCCAGCGCTAAGGGCCACGGTCGCGGTCCCGCTCTTGGTGCCGGCACCGACGTCGATCTTAGCTGTCTGGCCCAGGGAGCCTGCAAAGGTCGAGCTCCATTCGAAGGTCAGCTTGTCGATGTTGGCGATCCCCTGGCCCTTCTCTATGCCAAGGTCCGGAGCGGTTATCTGGTTGGTCACATCGAACTCGAGGACCTTGCCGTAGCTTATCGTGTAGTTGCCTGGGCTCGATGCGGTCAGCGGGACCCTGTTGGCACCGCTCACCGTGAACACATCGATGCCGGATATGACGGGCCTCCTTGGCACATCCTTCACCGTCACAAACCACTTGTGGGCCTTGGCAGCGACGACACCATCGGACACATAGGCCGTGACAGAGTAGGTCCTGGAGGTATCGCCGTACTTCGTCTCGCCGCAGAACTTGCCCTTCTCAAAGTCGCAGTCGAAGGCCGCCGTGAAGATATACTGGCTGTCGTGCGTGCTCACTGTGTATTTGTCCTGGGCATCGTTCTCTACGGTCCAGTTGTACGTCAGGACCTGGTTCTGGTTCACACCTACGGTGTTGTCGTAGTCGGACGCCGTGACGGTCAGCTTCTGGGTGCCTGGTTGGCCGGCCGCTGTGGCGTCATTCGTCTCGTAGATGGTCGGTTCCGCGGTCGGGGCCACTGAGACGACGTAGGGCGCGTCGTTCACCGGTGTCACGATGATCGTGGCCGTGACCGGATCGGACTTGGCACCGGCCTTGTCCGTCGCGGTGAGGGTTATCTCCTCCTGGCCGTTCCAGTGGGCGGCCAGCTTGTCCGTCTGCGTGTCGAACCACAGCTTGGCCTTGGTCCCCGTTATCTGGACCGAGATGTGCTTCTCGCCGACGTGGTCGAAGCTCAGCGTGTCGCCCGTCTGGTAGCTCAGGTTCCCGCTGTTGACATCCTGGTCCTTGAACCATGTCTTGAGCTCTATGGTCTGCGTGTCGCCCTCCTTCATGGTGAATGCCTGCTTGGCCTCGACCGGTATCGGCTTGTGGTTCACGTGCTTCACGGTCACCGAGAGCAGATCCGAGGCCTTCAGCGGGGGTGTGCCCGTGTCCGTCGCCGTGATGGTCATCGTGACCTGTGTGGTCGGGTTCGGGAACTTGCCGTCGATGGCCTGGAAGGTGATCACGTCGCACTGGTTCGCCGGACCCAGGTCCTTGTTGTTCGGGCAGAGTATCTCGATGGACCCGTTGTTGATGACCGAGTAGTTCAGCCTCTCGTTCGGGTCGTAGGGTGCGTTCTTCATCAGCGGGTTCGGGGCCATGTCCGGGTCCTTGAAGACATCGGACAGCTTCCAGGTCGGGGTGACATTCTGGCCCTCGGTGAGGTTGAAGTCGATCATTATCGCGCTGTTCGCCGTCGGCGGGTCGTTCTTGTTCTTGATGTTCAGAATGAAGGACCTCTCGTCACCGAGTGGGCCCTTGCTATACTTGTCCGTCGCGTTTATGGTTATCTTGTAGCCATCGGCGACGTCCTTCTGGTTCGGCGTGAAGGTTATCTCGCCCGTGTTGGGGTCGATGGTCAGGTTCTTCAGCACGTTGGTGTTCGTGCCCAGGGCCTTCTTGATGGTGTAGCCGAGCTGACCGGCGGTGCCCGGGTCCGGATCGCCGACAGCATAGTCCACACCGTTCTTGAAGTTCCAGACCTCGTCCTCCTTTATGTTCGTGTCCTTGGGCGCGGTGGTGAAGGTCGGCTTGGTGTTTATGAAGGTGGAATGGGTGGACCAGATGAGCCTCGTCGACGCATTATAGTCTATGGCCCAGCTGGCATCGAAGTTGTCGCCATCGCCGCCGTACCAGTACTCGTAAGGCCCGGACGTGATGGTGCCGCTGTCCGTGTTCGTACCATCGGTGAAGGTGTAGTCGTAGCTGCCGGTCCTTGCGACCTGATATCCGTTGGCGAAGTTCGTCGCGCCCATCCTCGTGTTCGGGATGGTCTTGGACGCCTTGTTCGCGATCGTGTAGGTGTACTTATAGTCGATGTCCAAATTCGTGTTCAGCGACCCGGAGCCGGCGAGTTGCCCGCCACCTACGAACTTTTCTTTTATATACAGATTGTAGTGGTTGGTCTGCTGCCAGGTATCGCTGACCTTAAGGGGCTGCGTGTCCCAGGTCGGCTTGAACACGGAGTCCTCACCGTTCGAGATGGTCTCCGTCGCGTCATCGGTGATGTCGAGGGTCCAGCTGATGCCGCCTTTGGCGTCCCAGTAGTATTTGGCGAGATAGGTCCCCCTCTTGAGGTTCAGGTTCTTCATGCTGAGGAATTTTTCCCCGTTCGTGGTCGTCGTCTTCTTGTACGTGCCCGATCCCAACGTCCCTGTCGGTATGCTCGGGTCGCCGTCATTGTCCGTGATGACCAACGCCCAGCTCCCGTTCTCCCATCCCTGCACGGTGAACGTCATGTCGTACTCATTAGCTCCAGTGTTCACTCCAGCGCAGGTCCACTTTGTCTGGGTCGAATTGGTTGTCGGGCTCATTCTCAATTCGCCCTTGATATGATATGGCCCACCCGGGGTTGTGCTGTCTGTGCTATCGATGGGCATGAGGACAAAGGCCTTCAGGTACGGGTCTTCGAACCGATATTCCCATATCGCACCGGCCTCCCACTTCGGTATCATATCATCGCTGGCCCGTGGCTTTGTGGCGTTCACGGCCCCCGACATGACCGCGAAGACCGCTAGGACCATTATTCCAGCCATTCCTATGGCTGTCATTTTATTTCTTTCTATCATGACAAATCATCTCCAAGTGACCATTGATTGATATTATTATGTGGTTATTTAATTATTGTCATCAAGCATTTGGACTGCCCGCGAAAATACATGAGGAATCGATGGAATGAGTCTGAGCTGCTTCCATGGGGTTTTCATCCATCAGGATTCACCCCCATCCTGGACTTTGAAATATAACCGGTTGCAACTCTCGTATTCTGGCAAACAGTACAATAAATATATTAGTGGATCGTGTTCACACACTGAGGTGCTGGAACCATGAACGGCGAGATGGCGAACCTTATAGCCTTGACGACCTACGGCAATCGATATCTTACAGGACCGAAGGGCGCAAAGCCTCCTGAACTGTTGATGAGGAACTCCACTTTCATGTTCACCAGGTCCATAGATTTCCTCGAGGTCAAAGGGACCCGGCGCCGGCCGAGGGAGCACCGCGTGGCGAAGAGCACCGGGGACTGGTTCCGTTACCTCAAGCGGGCGGGCGTCCGACGCCTGAGGCTGGCCGCGATTGGTTACAATGACAAGCGGCCCTACATGCCCGACCGCGTGGCCGTCGCATTCGCAGGGTGCGCCAACTGGGCGATTGTCACACAGACCAAGAAAGGCACGAAGGTCTGGATCCTGCAGGACGAGACCATCGAGGACTTTTCCTACAAATCGAAGGTCAAGAGGATCTGGGAGGCCACCGTGAGGGCCTACTCGTCCGAGGTCCCGCTAAGGGACACGCCGGCATCCTATGACGCGGCGGAGACCGCCCTAAAAGACGCCCTGGTCGATATAACCCGTTTCGCGAAGAGCAAATCATCCTTGAGGTACTGGGTCCCGACCTTCAAGACCGCCCTGGCTGCGCTGGACAAGAGGAAAACGCCCTCGTTCATGTACTGGAACGACATGGTGCCGAAGAAATGGCTCATCACTCGGGCGAGGCGCCTGATATCGGCCGCGCAGCGCTCCTGGGTCTTCGGGGGCATGTGCTCCTGGAACGACACGAACTTCGCCTACTCGAAGGGTCCGAGCAACAGGGAGTACAAACGCGTCTCGAACGGCCTGTACCGCGCGATGATCGATGCCATCATTACGGCAACGAACGAACCACCGAAGGCCGGCCGCTGATCGATGGGGCCATTCGAAAAAAATCTATTGAAAAAGAATGCCTGACAATCTGTAAGACAATATGCTCCCGTGGTGTAGTCCGGTCAATCATTGGGGCCTTTCAAGCCCTAGACTCGGGTTCAAATCCCGGCGGGAGCACTTACAGAGGAGACCGCCCAGGGCACGGTCAGATTTAAATGCAGGGAAAATGTTATGACTTTGCATTCCAGGGCCGGAGCGGACATGATTGATATCATCCTCTAGGTTCCCGCCCTGATGTGGGGGTCGACAATATGATGAGCAGGCGTCTTCGTGAGGGCTTCAACCGGCAGCTGAACCGTGAACTGTATTCCGCGTACCTATGCATGTCCATGGCCGCGTACTTCGAATCCGTCAAGCTGAAGGGCTTCTCGCACTGGATGCAGGCCCAGGTCCAGGAGGAGCTCCTGCACGTCATGCGCCTCTTCGACGTCCTGTCCCAGCTGGATGCGAGGATCGAGATGATGCCCATCGAGGCCCCGCCGGTCAACTGGCCATCGCCCCAGAAGGTCTTCGAGGACACCCTCAAGCATAACAAGAACATCACGATGATGATCAACAGCCTGGTGACCATGGCGCGTGCCGAGAACGACCAGGCGTCCATCCAGGCCCTGCAGTGGTTCGTCAACAAGCAGCAGGAGGAGGAGCAGCTCGCGGCCGAGGTCCTCGAGAAGTGCAAGATGGCCCGGGACACACAGGGCCAGAAGGCCCTCGACAACGAGCTGAGCGAAAGGCCGTGGCCCTTCATGGAGTAGGTGATGCGGATGGACCTCAAGAAGTTCAAGCTGGAGGACCTTCTCTTGGCCGCGATCAAGAGCGAGATCGACGCCAGGGATGTCTACGAACGGCTCGCAATGAAGGTCAAGACCGCCTTTCTCCTGCAAAGGCTCGATTTCCTTGCGGACGAGGAGGCCAAGCACAGGAAGTTCCTGGAGACGGTCTTCAAGAGCAAGTTCCCGAAGAAGGCCCTCACGGTCCCGAAGGAATCCCCGGTCCCCTTGCCATCGGTCACCGTTGTGGAAAAGGACCCGCTCGTTAGCCAGGTCCTCGAGAAAGCCATGGCCGCTGAGAAGGCCACGAAGGAGTTCTATGAATCCCTAATGGGGCGGTTCAAGGACGACAAGGATATTCGGGAAGGCCTCGCGTCCCTCGCCAAGATGGAAGGGAACCACTACAAGCTCCTCGAGGTCGAGGTCGAGAAGCTCAGGCACGAGGAGGACTACGTCATCGACTGGCCCTTGATGCATGCCGGGCCGTGATCCACTTTTACAGGGGGACCAAGGGTCATGATGAAGGAGATATTCACGTACCTCGTCGGCGGCAAGGCCGGCGAGGGGGTCAAGAAGGCCGGCCAGGCGGCCGCCAGGCTCTTCGCGGACATGGGCCGGAACGCCATCGAGATGGACGATTACATGAGCCTCATAAAGGGAGGCCACAACTTCTCGATAATAAGCACCGCCCCCGGCGAGATAACGAGCCACTACCTCAAGGCCGACCTCGTCGTCGCCTTGGACCAGAGGAGCCTGGACCTGCACAGGGACCATGTGGCCAAGGACGGGGTCATCGTCTTCAACTCGGACGCGGCCAAGGCCGAGGAAGGGAAGGACCTCATCGGCCTGCCGTTCACGACCGAGGCCAAGAAATATCTCGAGCCTGCCCTGAGGCTCGGCCTCGGCGGGCCCTCTGTCCTGGCCGCAGTGCTAGGCCTTGGGAAGGAGAAGCTGAAGGCCCTCATCGAGAAGGAATACTCGAAGGACCTCGAGAACAACCTCGCCTTTGCTCTTACCATCCATGACCTCGCCAAGGAAAAGGTCGGCGCCAGGTTCGAGCTCGAGGCGGTCGAAGGGAAGTCCTCAAGGCCCATGGTCACCGGCAACGAGGCCATCGCGCTCGGGGCCGCCGCCGCCGGGCTGGACATCTTCTTCGCCTATCCCATGACGCCGACATCGTCGATACTCCATTACCTTGCCGCCAAATCCAAGACACTGGACATCGCCGTGGTCCATCCCGAGAACGAGATCGCGGTCATGAACATGGCCGTCGGGGCCGCCGCCATGGGCGCCCGCACAATGGTCGCCAGCAGCGGGGGCGGCTTCGCGCTCATGGAGGAGGCCATCTCATTGGCAGGCATGACCGAGACCCCGGTCCTTTGCGTCCTGGGCTCGCGGCCGGGGCCGTCGACGGGGGTCCCGACCTATACGGAACAGGGGGACCTCAGGTTCGCCCTCAACCAGGGCCACGGGGAGTTTCCCAGGATCGTCGCCTCGCCAGGCAACATCGAGGAGGCCTTCTACCTCTCGGGCGAGCTTTTAGGCCTCGCCTGGAAATTCCAGACCCCAACGGTCCTCCTGACCGAGAAACATCTGTGCGAAGGGGCCATGACCGTCGAGATGGACCCTAGTAAGGTCGGCCCCGCCGAAGGCCTCATGCACAAAGGCGCTCCCGGGACTTACAAACGGTACCTGGACACCAAGGACGGCATCTCCCCCTTGCTCTTCCCTCCATCCAAGGAGCTCATCAAATGGGACAGCTACGAGCACGACGAGCTGGGCATCACCACGGAGGACCCCAAGACTATCACGAAGATGCATGACAAGCGCAGGCGCAAGTACGATTCCATCGTCTCACATCTCAAGACCATGCACACCATCAACATATTCGGCGAGGGAAAGGCCAAGGGCCCCGTGATCTTCACCTACGGTTCCACGACCATGAGCGTCCTGGAGGCCGTCAGATACGGCGAGCTCCAGGCCACTATTGTCCAGCCGATATACCTCGAGCCCTTTCCCGTCTGGGAGCTTACCAGGTTCAAGGACCGGAAGGTCATCGCCATCGAGCTCAGCTCTGAGGGGACCTTCTCGAGCCTGCTGAAGGAGAAGGTCGGCATCGAGGCCACCTGGGACCTCCGCAGGTACGACGGGAGGCCCTTCGAACCAACGGAGCTGGCCTCGGAACTCAAGGGGGTGATGTGAGATGGCCAAGGAAACTCCCAAGGACCCCCTCATCACCTATGCCGAGAACACCTGGTGCCCCGGCTGCGGCAATTTCGGCCTTCTCACAGCGTTCAAGAACGCGGTCAAGAAGCTCGAGGAACGGGGAACAAAGAAGGAGCACCTCGTGATCACCGCCGGCATCGGCTGCCATGGCAAGATCCATGACTACCTGAACATAAGCGGCTTCTATTCGCTGCACGGCCGGTCCATGGCGACGGCCCAGGGAATGAAGCTCGCGAACCCGGAGCTCAAGGTCGTCGATTTCTGCGGCGACGGGGACGCCTTCGGCGAAGGGCTTGAGCACATGCTGTTCGTGTCCAAGAGGAACGCGGACATCACGGTCATAGTCCACGACAACGGTGTCTACGGTCTTACCACAGGCCAGTTCACGCCCACGAGCGAGAAGGGCTTCCGTGGGCCCTCGACGCCCTTCGGGAGCATAGAGGAGCCCCTGAACCCGCTCGTGCTAATGCTCGAGGCCGGGGCCACCTTCGTGGCCCGCGGCTATCCGGGAAAGCAGGGCCAGCTGACGGACATCTTCGTCGAGGCCATCGAGCACGAGGGCTTCTCGTTCGTCGATGTCCTGCAGTCCTGCGTCAGCTACAACAATACCTACCAAAGGTACAACGAGGTCACCGAGCAATTGAATGCCCCGGCCAAGGACCTCGACGAGGCCCTGGCTATATCCAGACAAAAGGACAAGCTGCCCATAGGGGTCATTTACAAGTACAACAGGCCCGTATTCCACAGGGAATTGTACGGCGCCAAGGTCCCGGTGAGGGACCGGCCAACGACCAAGAACAGGCACGAGGCCATTCGAAAGATATTGAAGGTCTAGGGTGGTAAAATGGCGAAGAAAGGTAACGCGAAGGCCACGGACATAGAGCACTTCAAGCACGAGCGTCTCGACGGTAACGATGCCGTCATGAGGCACGCTAACCTGCAGATCAAGCGTTACTTCAGCCTGGATTCTCAGTCCTATCGGAAGGGGGCCCTTCCGGCCAAGACCAAGGAGTTGCTAGGCCTCGTGGCATCCTTCGTGCTAAGATGTGATGCTTGCATCAAATACCACATCATGCGGTGCCATGAGGAGGGCGTCACCGACGAGGAACTGACAGAGGCCTTGACCATAGGCCTCGTTGTCGGCGGATCGATAACCATCCCGCATCTCCGCCGGGCCTACAAGGTTTGGGAAGAATTGAATAATAAGAAATGACATAACTCACCCAATAAGAATTACCAATATGAAACCAAAACTCAAACAATCATCAAAGAAGTTGATATTCTATACCCTCATTGTTATTTATTTAATAGCACTGATAGGACTTATTATAGCTTTGAATAATCTCGATTATCTCGCAGGATTTCAACGCCCCTCGAACATACAATGGGTCGAGGGCAGACAAGAGTATAATGGGACCTTGAATGTCGCCCAGTTAAGGATAGAATTCAATAAGAATGACCTTCAGCCGAAAGATGATAATGGTAATCTAGCAATAATCAGTTTCAAACCATTCTGCGGCACTCCTGGGTCCACGGAGGCAAACGCATCACGGAAAATTGTGGATTATGGGTCCGTCTCATGGACTGAGAACGGAGGTGTTGAGGTCTATATACAAACAACGTGGATTCCAATTAATGAGAGCGATGAAAATCTTAAATCTACTACGAGATGTGCCTTGGATAAGGTCAAGGACATCATGCAGCACAATCTAGGTATGAACCTTACAAACGAAAAGATAGAACAAAAAAAATTGGGTAGAGAAGCATGGCAAGATTATGATCAGGCAGCCAATGCAGTTTTTGTTTTAATCGCAGTAGCCGTAATCAGTATCATCCTTGCAGCAGTGATTCATTCTAAGAAAAATTAAATAGCCTCGCCGAATCAAACGGCCTCAATGAGCAATTCCTTTTACCTCGCTGATTCTTTTTCGGGTCTCGACGGTAAAATCGGAATTGGCGGCCCCCTTCGAGCCCGCCGTTTCTTAATTTTCGAAAAGAAATATTTCAAGATTGAATTATTTCAGCGCAAATCAAAGGTTATTGCTCAGGAGTTCTATTTTCGCCATCGTCGAAAGCAGTAAAAAGTGTGCAGTCCAACTGCAAATTTTTGATATAAAGTGTGCAATGCCATTGCACATGAATATACGAGCGATCAAGGAAATGTATTACCTAATAAAAAAACATATCTGGCTAATGTTACTATTATTCACCTATGTATAACATCTTATTTTCACCGTCGGACTGTCAAATCGAAATCGGAGAATTTATTTTTCTCGGACGGCTATGCGGGATTCTGGTTTTGAAAGAGATGCTTGACTATACGCCCAGTAGATAGGTTCACTTCGGGTCAGTTTTCGATATAAGCTTTATTAGTTTTAAAATCCACGATTAATTTCAATCCAAATTTTATAAAGAAATCCCGACTCAGAAGATTTGGGATTAACAGTCTATTTAATAGATTTCCTCTCTGTCCTTTTTGCAATGGTTGCTCTGTAGCATGTAAATATGGCAATCCTATAAATTCTTTATGTGATCGATCCTCATCGAGAAGAAGTATTATTGGTGAATTAATAACATGGGCCTGAACACGGCCTCCGCAGGATATAACCGGTTTTGTTGAACGGGGTAAACCCCTGATATCAAGGCCCAATTTCGCTATTTCAACTTCATTGATTTGAGTAATATCTGCTCCGGTATCGATATAGAATAAGATTGAAGGTAAGAATGGATTGGGCGCAGAACTAATTTGAAGTGCACCCGTAATGGCGATTCCTCTTTTCGTTATTAATGCTGGAAATCTCGATTGCATGATTGCAAGACCTAATTAAAGAATAAGAAAGTAATCTTCTCCAGAAATATATTCAATCATGATCGTGTCGATATTTCCAAATTCTTTTTTAATACGGATTATCAACTTCTTCATGTCTGGGTCCGCATCTACTATTTTCTTCCGGAAAACGGCAATATATTTATCAGAATAATCCTTCCGAAGTGCATCTAAAGTTTTATCAAGCCATAGGCGGTTTTCATTCATTTCATGAATTTTTTCCGCCATCTCCTTTTCATTTATTTGTGTTTGAACAGCCATATCACTCCACTCCACAACAAGATGACCCAATCTATTACTGATATCCCAGAATAGGTCACCTTCCCCCCGACATCTCATCTGATAGGCTGCTTTCCATCAGCCATCCCACCAGTCGTTCCCCGATCATTTCGATGGAGAATTGATTAAAGCCTTCCATCACTCCGACCTTGCCGCTATATTACTTATCGTATTTACGGTATTTAGGAGTTGTCTCTATGAAATATCCTATATTTCAATCTGTTGTTAATTAGAATTGGCACTTTTTCATATCGTCGAGGGTTTATATACCCGTTCATATCCATTCGGGCCCACCTCACTTCCCTTTCTTCGTCTCCTGATGTGACATGAGCTTCAGGGCCGGGCATTCTGTCACGGCCTTCGTGTTGTCGGGAATGGAGCATGTCACCCAGCTGTTGCCAGCGACGACGACGTTGTTCCCGATTCTGGTTTCGCCGCCAAGGATCGTAGCACCGGCATAGATGACCACATTGTTCCCGACGGTCGGGTGGCGCTTCCTGGTCTTGATTACCACGCCTTCTTCGTCCCTCGGGAAGTTCAGGGCGCCCAGTGTCACATGCTGGTACAGGACCACATTGTTGCCGATCTCCGTCGTCTCCCCTATCACGGTCCCAGTCCCATGGTCTATGAAGAAGTTGTGCCCTATCTTGGCGCCAGGGTGGATATCGATGCCCGTCTCGGTATGGGCCAGCTCCGTGATTATCCTCGGTAAGAGCGGGACGCCGAGCCCCCAGAGCTCGTGAGCGACGCGCTGGTGGGTTATGGCCTTGATGCACGGATAGCAGAAGATTATCTCGTCATAGGTCTTGGCGGCCGGGTCGTTCCTGAACGCGGCCTTGACGTCGCCTATGAGCATCCTCCGGACCTTGGGCAGCCTCTTCAGGAGCTCGACGCTCAGGCTCTCGCCCTGCTCCGCGCAGGTGGTGCAGGCCTTGCCGAGCCTCTGGCACTCGTGGATGAAGGCCTTCGATATCTGGGCCGACAGCATCTCGTGCACCGTCGTTATCTCCTTGCCGATGTGGTAGCTAAGGACCTCGGAATCCATCTTCTGGTTCCCGAAGAACCCGGGAAATAAGATGTCCTGTATCCTCCTCATCAGGACGAAGATCTCGTCCCTCGATGGTATGGGCGAGGAGTTCAGGTGCGTGGCCGCCGGCTCGTCCTGCAGGTCCTTGACGACCTTATCAATGATGTCAGGCAACAGCCTCTTGTAACTGTTTCCGCCCTTTGGCGCATCGCCCTCGCAAAGATTCTCTTTCTTCTCACTGGATCTCTTGTCCATAGGATCACTTCTCCCAAAGCTCCGTTGAGATGTACCTCTCGCCCGTGTCGGGCAGGATGACGACCACCATCTTGCTGGCGTTCTCCTCCCTCGAGGCCACCAGCCTAGCCGCGTGGGCGGCAGCTCCGCTTGAGATGCCGGCGAAGATGCCCTCCTTCTTGGCGAGCTCCCTGGCCGCCGCGAAGGCCTCGTCATTAGTGACAGGTATGATCTCGTCCAGCAGGTCCTTCTTGAGTATCTTCGGTATGAAGTTCGGACCTATCCCCTGGATCTTGTGAGGGCCAGGCTGGCCACCCGATAAAAGCGGGCTTGCCGCAGGTTCGACCGCTATGACCTTGATCGACGGCTTTTTCCTTTTGAGGGCCTGGGCGCATCCCGTGATCGTCCCGCCGGTGCCGACGCCAGCCACAAATATGTCGACCTTGCCGCCGGTGTCCTTCCAGATCTCCTTGGCCGTGGTCATGCGATGGACCTTGGGGTTGGCTAGGTTCTCGAACTGCATCGGCAGGAACCAGTCCGGGTGCTCCTTCTTGAGCTCCTGGGCCTTTTGGACCGCCCCGGTCATCCCCTTGTCAGCTGGCGTGAGGACGAGCTCGGCACCGAAGGCCGCCAGGATCTTCCTTCGCTCGATGCTCATGGTCTCGGGCATTGTGAGAACCAATGAATAGCCCCTGGCCGCGGCCGCCATGGCGAGCCCGATGCCCGTGTTGCCGCTCGTGGGCTCGACGATCTTTCCGCCGGGCTTCAACAGCCCTTTCCGCTCGGCCTCGGCTATCATTGCGATACCGATGCGGTCCTTCACCGAATGCATGGGATTGAAGCTCTCCAGCTTCGCGACCACTGTGGCCTTGGTTCCGCCGGCGAACTTGGACAATTTGACCATGGGCGTGCGGCCGATGGTCCCTAGGATATCATCAAATATCTTCATGTGAGGTCCCTTCTCCTGCAACCCATAATTTCTCAATCGTTAAAAACTTTATGTAGCACGCTCCGCTAACTGTCGAAGATGAAAAAAATGGAAGAACCGGCCTCAGAAATGCCTTCTCAGCCGAACTCGAACGGCTCGAACCGGTCCCGTTTGGCCTTGCATATCGGACAGATCGGCGGCGGGAGCTCCCGCGCACAAAGATAGCCACATACGACGCATCTCCAGATCGGGATGCGCTTCTTACCGTCCGTCTTCCCCTTCGCTGCCGGGACCTTCTCCTTGAGCGATCCCTTTTCTTTAGCTTCCTTGGCCTCGCTGGACGCGTCTATGATCTCGACGGGCCTGCGCTCGGGTATGGACCTCAGCTTCGACGGGTCCTTGCTGACCGGCTTGGAGACATAGAGCCCGCAGTAACAGGTCCCGAACTCATCGACATCGGCGTCCTTGTACTCGCACGGGCAGATGATGTCCACATCGTAATCCTTGATGCCGCTGGCGGCGCGGCACGGGCAGGAGGCATAGCCGTAGCGCTCCTCGTTCTTGACAAGTCCGTCGAGGAGGTCCTCCAGGAGGGTCTTGTCCGGGCAGAGGTACTGGCCCACGCTGTCGGCCTTCTTCTGCATCCTGTCCTTCATCTGGACCTTATTTACCATCCTTGAGCACCTCTTTGATGCGGTCCTCTTTGAAACCTATGATGACGGTCTTGCCATCATCTATAACGATGGTCGGGACGTTCTGGCTGGGATTGTACTTCTTGAGCTCCTCGCGGACCTTCTTGCCCTCATCGCCATGGACCGCGTCGATGTCCACATATTCGTACTCACAATCCAACTCTTGCATCAGGGACTTCGTCTTCTTGCACCAGCCGCACGTGCTGAGCGTGTACAACAGGACCTTGTGCTTCTTGTTCTTGCCCGGGACCTTCTCCATTTGAAACCCCCAGACAATATCAAATTTCGTCCACAAATACATTGTGGATGTGGAATAGGATAGCCACACTTCCTTAAGCATTAAGTATTGAAAATATAATGTGCTGATACGGACCGCTGGAGGGATTAGCATGTCCAAGGTGATGAAGAAGGCCAGGCCGGACCAAGAACTCATCGAGGCCGTCATAGCGGCCATCGAGAAGGAGCAGCAGGCCCAGGTGTTCTATACCAAGGCGGCCGGTCTTGCCACCTCCAAGGCCGTAAAGGACATCTTCCGGGAGTTCAAGGCCGACGAGGTCGGCCATGAGAAGATGCTCAAGACCGTCCTGAAGGAGTTAAAGAAGGGAAAGTTGATCAAGAAGGGCACGACGGTCCATATGGAACCGCTATCGCGGTCCGGCCTTGGGATATTCAAGATGAAGGACATCCCCAGGACGAACACGAGCTACGAGGAAGCACTCCTCATAGCGATGAACCGCGAAGAGGATGCCTGGAGAGGCTATTCGAACATGGTCCGGATGGCCCCGACTGAGAACCTCAAGGACCTTTTCAAGCTGCTCGCCCAGTTCGAAGCGGGGCACCTGAAACGCCTGAAATGGCTCTACTCGAAGGATTTCCCGGATAGGCCCTAGTTCCTTCCTCAGCTAGATGCCCCGGAGCCCGCCGTCAGCGTCGCAAAGGCGAAGTGCTCCTTCTTCCATCTTGTCACGACGGAGCGGAAGACGAACCAGCTAGCCCCCAGCATGGCCAATGATTCCACAGCGAGCAATGCCATGGAAATGGTCGGCGCCTCGGATATCCAGAAGGACAGCACCATCACGATGATGAGCGGGGGCACGATGGCCCCGAAGAACTTCGATTGCACGCGGTAGTCGAAGAGCATGGTGTTGGTCCACAATCCCGTGAGCCTCGCGGTGACCCCAACGACATAGACCGTCGTCGATGCGGCAACAAGCAATGCCAGGGGCAGGAGGCCCAGCTCGCCGTTGATAACAGCTATTATCGTGACATAGGTATAGGACACGGCCGATGTCAGCATGAAATAGAGCACGAGCTTGGCCTTTATCACCTGGTCCACGGTCGCGGGCTGCACGTTCATGAACTCGTTGGGCTCCAGGTTCGTCAGCCACGAATAGGTCATGACCCCGAGGAACCCGACCATGCCGCCGTAGAAGACGCTGTTGAATGAAATGGGCAGGCCCATGCCGGTCCTGAAGAACCAGGCAAGGATGTAGACGGCGAACAAGGGCCCCAGGAAGCCTGTCACAACGGGCCCCATGGCGCCGCTCCTCCGGAGCTCGACCCATTCCTTGGCCACCAATACCTTCAGGTCGCCGGTGAAGGCGAACCTTTCCACCGACGGCAAGAGCATGCTCTTGTAGGTCCCTTGCTTGGTCTCGAACCTCTCCTTCGTGAAGAGCACCGCGGCGCTAGAGAGGATTATTACAATGACGGTCGTGGCGAGCAGATATAGCGGGTCCCTGTACATCCAGTACCCGAGCGTCGGTAGGACCTGGCCCGATGATAGGTAACCGAGGGGCCAGACCATGGCTACCAGGACAACCACCAGGATGCCCAGGGCGGCGGCCGCAGGCCTGGACCTCACGGCCAGGGCCGACAGGACGAAGCTCAGTGACATCCCGAGCAGGAATGTCAGGAACAGCGTTATGGCCAGCAGGCCCACGCTTGTGAACGGGACCTTTGCGAACGGCGCCGCGACGGCAATCCCACCGACGAGCGGTATTATGGAATACAGGATGTAGAACAGCAGGTCCTTCAGATAGAATGTGGCCATGATCTTCCTGAATGTTATCGGATGAAGCTGCGACAGCTGCAGCAGCATGTTGACCTGCCCGAGGCGCCGCGTCATGACCTGCTCGCCGATGGCCCCCAGCGCACCGACGCTGAGGCCGTACATCAACGCCGCCACATGGAGGACCAGCAGTATCGTGTCCTTGGAGATGTTCTTCATGACCACCGGCGATGTGAAGGCCAGCACCAGTGCGAAGATGAATATCATCACAGGGAAGAACCCGGAGCCCATCCCGCCGACGAAGGACTTGTGAAGCCTGAGCTCCTCCTTGAACATGGTCTTGAAGAAATGGACATCGAACTCGAGGGACAGGCGCTCACTCTCCAGCGCCGACGAGCCGCATGAAGACGTCCTCCAGTCCCTCGTCCTTGGAGGACCTTATCTCGTCCAGCGTCCCCAGGGCCACGATCCTGCCCTTCTTGATGATGGCCATCTGGGTGCAGAGCTTCTCGGCCACCTCCAGTATGTGGCTGCACATGAAGATGGTCCTGCCTTTCTTCACGTGGTCGGCCAGATACTCCCTCACCTTTCTCTGGAAGATGGGGTCGAGGTTGATGAACGGCTCGTCGAGCAACAGCAGCTTGGGCTCATGTATGAACGCCGAGGCCAGCATGACCTTCTGCCGCTGGCCCCGGGACAGGTCCCTGCACAGGACGTCCCGCTTCTCCTCTATCTCGAAGAAGTCTAGCCAGCGGTCGACGCGCTTGTCGATCTTATCGAGGTCCCTGAGCCGACACACGAGCTCCAGGAACTCCTGGGCCGTCAGGAAGGTCGGCGGCGTCTCGGCCTCGGGCACGATGCCGACCTTGCGCTTGATGCCGAGCCCGTCGGTGAACGGGACGCCCATGGTCTCCCCCTCGCCCGAATCCTGCGTGAGCTGGCCTGTCAGGATGCGCGTCAGCGTGGTCTTGCCGGCCCCGTTGGGGCCGAACAGCCCGAAGAACTCTCCCTTGTCGACATCGAAGTCCACGTCCACGAGGGCCTTGACCTTGCCGAACCTCTTGCCAATGTGGGATATCCTGATGACTGCCATGTGAACGGAAAATACCATGACATTTATATTAAATTGATGTTATGTAATATTGACTGAAAATCATGAACATCAGAAAGAGGCACATACTGCTGTTCACCGGTCTGCTGGCCATCCTCCTAGGGGCCGCGCTCACATCGATCACCGTCGGGAGGATCTATTGGGAGGCGCCCATCTACTTCTATTACTACTCGGTCCATCCGTTCATGGACCTCGGCATCGCCTTTTGTGCTTTGGGCGGGCTTCTCGTCCTCGCCTACATTCTCCTAAAACTGAGGGACATCCTCCGGGCCAGGAAGGTCGCCCAGCGACCGCAGACCAAACCAATGGAAGGAAGAGGTCCTGCCCCAAATGTCGAGACATCCGAACCACAGGCCCCCACACATCAATGAACTTTTTTATACGTATATCATCACATATGAAAAGTATTTATCAGACATCGTATATGATTAGTAAAGCCGAGGCTATCCGACCTGCGAACGGGCTGATTCCAATGCAGAAAAAGGTCACCTTCCAATCCTCCAGGACCATTGTTATCGTGCTCATCCTGTCGCTGCTAGGCCAGATGATACTCCCATTCCTTCACATCCCCACGGATGCGTCCGCGGCGCCCATCAAGAAGGTCAACGCCTTCTCCGATGGGGCCCAGTACAAGGACGTAACATTCACGGGCCAGGGCACCGATGCCAACACGGCCAAGCTCTCCTTCCAGACCGGCGTGGCCGTCAAGAACGCGGGCTTCCTTGTCGACGCTCAGTCCAACCTCGGGAAATTCCCAAGCAACATCTCCATCGATGTCGGCAACAACGGGAACTATGAATGGCAATGGGCGGGCCTCGGCTACGGCGCAATGGGCCACCAGAACCTCTTTCTCCTGAACGGCCAGAAACAGAACACGTCGGCGAACCTTACCATCCCGGGAGGCGGCGGTAACAACGACACAACCACCATCCGGCTTCCGTTCGGGGCCAAGGTCACGAACGCCACCATGGTGGTCACGGTCAAGGGCATCTCCATAGCCGTCGAGTGCAAGACCGGCAGCAGGTCCTGCGACACCCTCAACAACGACCCGGTCTACAGCATGAGGGACGCCTTCCAGGAGAAGGGCTGGCAAACCAAGATCGTTACCGGGACCGACATCGACAGCGTGGCCGAGCTGTCCCAGTATACGGTCGTGATCTTGGGCGACTCGGGTACCAACGATGACGACCACGCGACCTTCCAGGCGGCCCTGAAGACCTGGGTCACGCAGAACGGGGGCGGTATGATCGGTACCGGTTGGATACTGTACTCCACCCCGGCCGCCTCCGACATGGACTTCCTCCTCCCGGTCTCGGGCGGCTATGGTTGGTCCTCGGGCCAGATCACGATCACGAACCCGAACCATCCGGTCACACAAGGGGTCAACAACTACAATACGCCGGCCGGGGCCCACTGCGAGTACCCCTCATCTCAGGCCGTCGACGCCGGCGCCCAGGCCTTGGGGACATGTATCGGTCCGACCATCGTGGTCGCGCAGAAGGGCCTCGGGAGGACCATGTACATTGGCCAGAACTTCTTCGGGGATTTTCAGATCTACCAGACCAAGCAATGGTACGCCGACGCGAACGCCAAGAAGCTCCTCCAGCAGGCGGCCCTGTGGGCCAGCGGGGGCGGCTCCCTCTCGGGCTTCATCGATGTCGGGAACGACACCAACAAGGAATGGAGCAGGCAAAGCTTCAACGGGACCGAGGGCCTCAACGACTTCTCCGCCCCGCTCAACACCTACCTGGCCTCGGTCGCCAACCCCTCATTCATCGATGGCTACGGGAACAAGTTCGTCGACGTCCCCATCCGCGTGAACTCGACGAGCGCAGGCCTGATATGCCTGACCAATCTCACGATAAACTATACCACCACCGCCAAGGTGGAACTGAACCCGCACAACCAGACCCTGACGAACGAGATCAACGGCATCATACCCGTGGCCATCGGGCCGAAGAACGTGACCATCCCCATCGCCGTCTCGAGCGACACGGCCGGCATCGTGAAGATCTACAATTTCAATGCGGACCTAATCGACCCCACGCATGCGCCTCTCATAACCGACTTCCTGCCCACGGACGACCTCATCGAGATAGACGAGAACAGC
>Ga0315279_10002701_pt1 | contig 26041 bp, 23 predicted proteins | sample YL17G06_20_MG_FD_203694 | JGI IMG/M metagenome (GOLD analysis project Ga0315279, IMG submission 203694) | Sediment microbial communities from Yellowstone Lake, YNP, Wyoming, USA - YL17G06_20 | ecosystem: Environmental > Aquatic > Freshwater > Lake > Sediment | place: USA: Wyoming | collected... | reverse complement strand
GATCCGAAGCCGAAGCCGAGTAAGTAACGACCGCTCCGTTCGAACTCGTGCCTTCGACAGTCATGGCTGATGGCAGATTCAACGTTGGAGGAATCTTGTCGAGAACGGTCATCTTGAAGGAGGCAGATCCGGTATTGCCGGACTTGTCCGTGGCAGAACACGATACAACAGTCGAACCTACAGCGAAAGTTGAACCTGAAGCAGGACTACAAGTTGGCACGATAGCACCGTCCACTGCATCGAGCGCAGAAACATTGAATGTGACAGCTGCGCCACCGGGGCCTGCAGCATCAATGGTAATGTCGGCTGGGACTGTAACGACTGGAGGCGTCTTGTCTTGAACTGTCACAGCGAATGTTCCGGTCGCAGTGTTGCCGGCTTTGTCGGTTGCGGAGCATGATACGATATTGTTCCCAGTTGAGAAAGTGGAACCAGAGGGGGGAGTACAGGATAGTTTGTCGAGCCCGGATAGTGAGTCTGAGGCGCTGGCATTGTACGATACTGCCGTTCCGCTCGAACTACTAGGCTCCACAACAACAGTCTGTGGCAAGCCTAGAGTTGGAGCTGTGAGGTCGATCCTCACAGTCACCGATGCTGAGCTTGAGAGGCCTGCACCGTTTGTAACAGAACACGTTAGTGTGGTTCCCTGTTGTCCGGTTTCGGTGGTTAGGGTCGTTGTGTTGCAGCCGTTGGATGAAGCTATTCCAGATTCTGGATCCGAAACGGACCAGGTGACCGTGACGGGACCATTATTCCAATCATTGCCGTTAGCGCCGGGGCTTACTGAGGGCGTGATTACTGGCGGCGTAGTGTCTAGGAGATGGAAGCCAGCGGTTATTGTGCCAGTGCCATGTATTGTGACAGTTGTCGACTGGGCTGACGGATCAGCGAACGTTATCGAGGTTGCATCGGTATTCCAAGACGAGAAAGCGTAGCCCGTGCTACCGGCTGCCTGTATGCTGAGCGCGGCACCATCATCATACCACGCTGTTCCAGATGGCTGGCCGTTGACGATGATCGCTCCGGCCCCAGACGGGTTAGCAGCAAATGTGACCTGCCATTGAGTCTTGTACGTTCCGGCACGCATGGTAGGCGCGTTTATCGGGCCTGCATCGTTGGCGCTTTGCAGGACACATTGCGTCTTGCCATCACTCGAGGCGACCGTGGCCGGAAATACGCCTACACTCGAGGCGCCTGCGCTGACCCATTCAGACGTGGGCAAAGAGACTGGAATACTGCAGCCGGTCTGTGAGTATGTGACCTGATACTGGGTTTGATAGTTGGCTGTGTAGGTGGTGGGAGACGAGGGTGTCGTGATTGTGCGGGATTGATCTCCCCCATCAGCCCAAGATGCCCAAACGTATTGTGTTCCTGAATCTCCTGGGACTGGGGAGTTTGCGGTGATAGTGTGGGAGCTTCCTGGAATCCATGTGAACGTTTGCTGGGAGGTGTAGGTTGTGCCGTCGACAACTATGGAGCCTGACGGATAAGCAGTCAACGTGATCGAAACGGTGGCCGGAGATAAGGTTGTGCTCGTTGAACTGGTTGTCGTGGTCGTGCTCGTTGATGTGGTTGTTGTGCTTGTTGTGGTGTTTGTGCTTGCTTGAGTTGTCTGAGTCGTCAAAATAGTCGTTGAGTTCGAAGTACTTGTGGTCGTGGTGGTCTGTGCTCCGATCGTGAACGTGTAATCTTTCTCATTGTTACTTTCATTCAGCTCGACTATTCGGTTATCGGGATCCACGATCCACTTGGTAGTGTGCGCGCCTGCTTGAGCCGTAAGCGAGCCAACATACCAGACCTGGGTTTCGCTTGGCGCAATGTTGTCTGGGCCTCCTCGACCGTAGTCGCTGTCATAGTAGACATCCAAATAGTATCCAGATGCGGCTGCGGCTCCGACATTCTTTATGGACGCAACGATGAGGAACTGGTCGCCAGGCGCCACCTGCGCGACAGCCTGACCCGGGTTCGAAGCTTTCTCGAGCCAGATGCTATCAACCGTTAGATCAGGCGAGGAAGCCGCGTGAGCTTGATGGACCGGGCTTGCGAGAGTTGGAACAAGAAGAACCGTCAGGACAGCTAGGAATAACAGGATGCGGGGTAAGTGGCTTCTGTGGACCAAATTACATCTGGTCCTTCAGGGCCTCCTTCCACGAGACTAAACATGATGTAACCTAACCGAGGCAAGGAACGTGACGATTGGGAGGACATGGAAGCGTGTTGTGGGCGGCTGGGTGGTTCTGGGGGAAAAACGGGAGATCCGAGGGGCGGGTTGGGCGTGTTTTGAGGCTTTCCGGGCGGTCTTGCCGTGATTCGTGGCCGTCCCGTCAGAATTCTTCTTTGGGTCTTGAGCGCGGATGAGGGCACCTCTGAGCGTACATTGAAGGTGATTCAGCGGCTCTTACGGTTCATACCGAGTCCAACATGGTAGACGATTTGCCGAGAGACAGAGGGAACCGTTTGAACGAGCCCAATCCACACTCTAGTCTTACTTACCAGAGGCTTGCTCTACTTTCTCGCGACTCGTGAATCAGTAACTCATCACCCACCGCGCCAAATCGTAAAAGCATAGCCGCTATAGAGGCAGAAATTCACTAGGGAGACAGAAGAGGGCTCGCGACTCGTGAAGCAGCAGCTATGGTACCTTGCAATCGGAGCGCCTTCGTATGTGGCGGTCACGATTCTGGAGAGGCTTGCTGCGGGACTCGAAGGCGTCCTACTGAGGACGGAGATCTATAGCATCCACGGGTTTTCTCATGTCTTCTTCGGGATAGGATCGGCTTCGGCTATTCTGTTCTTACGGCCGAGATCGAGTGCAAGGGTTGTGATTCTCGGAGTTCTGCTTGCAGGGATAGTGTGGGAACTCCACGAGGGCTTATGGTTAAGCGGGGAACCATTAGATTCTGTGGAAGATGTGATGCTATCAATCCTCTCCGCTTCAACGTTTCTATGCCTCACAAGAAGGAAGGACAGGGAACCCGGCCCATGATTCGATGACTGCGAATGAGCGTGTTTGGGTTCTTGCAATATTGCACCCCTATTGGGTTGGAGCCAAGCGCCACCCCTCCCTTCATTGCAGGTTGAGATTACGGCAGATTCGGGAAAGATGCATTCGTGCTAAGCATCGTCGCCTATTTCCTGCAATTTCTAGGAGACGAAGAAATAGCCGCACCGCTTGCTCTAGCTCTAGGAACCATCTTCTACTTTCGCTTCATGGCAGACAGGAGCTTCGACTCGTAGTCGAACACTGGATTTACCAACACCGCAACTATCCGTGTGTCGCCTAGAAGAGTCCTCAAGTTGAGGATGTCTTGTTTCTCTACGGCGCCGAGGATTGGGGCTAAGGTCAGATAGACGCCCAGGTAGAGGAGTCCCCCGACAACCAGGTTGACTACGCCAACTCCCGCACCATCCAGCTGAATCAACCCTAATGTTGGTACAGCCGCCGCCAACGCAGCGAGGATAATCCTTCCGCTCGCTCCTAGATCGGGTCGAGCGTCATGCTTCACTGAAGTCTGACGGAGCCCGTAGACTATTGAAGTCGCGATGGAGAGTATGTATGCAATGAGGAGCCCGAATGGCCCCCAAAGCGCGGCGAGAACTGGACCCAGTGGCAAGTAAACCGCCAACGTGACGACACTCATCTTTAGAACAGTTCTAGTGTCAGCTATTCCGCTGAGAAAGTTCCCTATGACCAGATAGCTGATTGCTGTGAGCAGATAGAGCGCAGCCAAGAGCACGAGGTATTGAGGAGCGAGCGTGTAGCCGCTGCCGAAAGTTAGGTAGATGAGGTTTCGTGAGAAGACCATGACGGCCACCGATGCGGGAATCATGAGCAGCGACGTGTACTTGACGGCCAACACGAAACCCCTCGCAAGGTCGCTCCTCTGATCCTTGGGATTCATCTTTGAGAACATGGGAAACATCGATGTCGTGATGGGGTAGGTGAGAATCATCATGAATGTGGTGAAGGTCCAGGTTGCACCGAAGTTGCCGACCTCCACGTTGCTTGCGAAATGAGCGAGCACTATGTTCTGATATTGCGTGAGGAACACGGACAAGATCGCGGCAGCATAGAGCGGAAAACCATAACCGAGCATTGTACGCAACTCCGTCGACGCCTGATTAGTTGTCCGACCAGAGGAGCGCACGTGTCTGGTGAAGAGAAGCGTTGCGCCTATCAGTCCAGCGACGGCCAGCGCCAAGACGTATCCCCAGATCGCGCCAGTGATACCCAAACCGACAAAGACAAGCACCGGTGCAAGCGCGCCCTTGAGTGTTGCCTGCAGGATCTGGACGCTTGCGCTATACTGCATCAGGTCTTGTCCGATGAATATGTTGTTCGTCGCGTCATAGATGGCTTGGAACAGGATCATCAGCGAAGCGAGCTGTATGAACGGCGTTAGCTCTGGTCTATTCAATACGATGGATGCGATGACCGCTGAGCCAGCATAGCAGACGACGGAGGCCGCTGTGCTGATCGCGAGCTTGAGGAGAAACCCTAGCTTGACCAGCCTGTTTGCTCGCGCGTGGTCGCCTTCGGATCTGAGCCTTGCGGGCAACCTGACGAGTGCGAAGTTCATGCCCGCATCCGCGAGAGCCACAAGGAGTACCGGAATTGCGACAGTCAGCGTGTAGAGACCGTAGCTGAATGGCCCAAGAAGACGCGCAACAAGTATCGCGCCTACCGCCAAGATCACGGTTGAGGATGCGTTTCCGATGAATAGGAATAGTCCTCCTCGAGCGGCCTTCTGAGCGATCGTGGTCAACTCATCAGAGGACATGACTCTCAATCCGCCGAATCAGCACAGCAGCATTCTTGGCATCGGGGAGATACAGACGCAGCACCCTATTATCGTGATCTGATTCCGCACTCACGAAATGATCTCAGGACGACCCATCGAGCGATCCCGTCGTGTCCTTCTCGTTCGTTCCTGACGGTTCGCCCACTGTTGTAGTATTGCAGTCCTGCTGAACCAAAACACGAGACAGCGCCGTGTGGCTAGCTAGCATTGTGCAAGAAGTCGTTGGTCGACGATCAGAACTGAAGTTCCGGCCACCTCGTTCAGGACACCCGTGTGGCAGGGTGTGGCAGACATCACGAAAGTTGGCTCTGCCGTACCCCTCAGCCTTGCGAAAGCGAGTGACCAGCTTCGAATTTGTTGCTTCTGCTCCCGCTTCATATTCTGAGTTCGGCGGCGTATCGGAGTCTGTCCTCTAACTCAGATACGATTACTTCCCAGTCGTATGCTTCCTCTACGGTTTTTCGAGCCTTGCTCGTCAGTCTCGCTGCCAATTTCTCGTCGGAAAGAGCCCTTAACATACTCTTCGCAATATCGATCACATCTGCTGACTCGGCAACTATACCATTTACGCCGTCGGTGATGAGACCCTTTGAAAAGCAGCCTTTACCTACGATAACGACGCAGCCTGAAGCCATATACTCCACCACCTTCACGGACGTGGCACCAATCCCTCGGAACCCATTCGATAGCGGACGGATCAGGGGCCGCTCCCGGCCAGGAAACGTGATTGAGATTCCTCGGCTCCTGCTTCGAATTGGAGAATCTGTTACCCGCATCACATTGGCTTGGTGACAACACACTGAACGGAGTCGCAGCGCAGATCACCAACGATGGTGGATGAACGGAAGGACAAAATATTCCCTTGAAAGAGCTGTCTCGATTCTAGTCATATTCGCAATTGCTGTAGCTATGCCCGTAACACAAGCCTATGCTGACCTGCAGGTCATGCGACGGGTATTCACTACGGATTTTGAGAATGTAACGAAGAGAGATGCAAATCGACTCAATATGGGGATTGATAATTGGATTGAGTTTGGGGGAGACGGTGGGGCGGCGATGTGGGTTGAAGGTTTGGATAGAAAGACGCCGGGCATTACATGTCACAGCGGTAGCCGTTGTGTTGGAATGGAGCTCACCGACATCACCAAATCTAGGCGTAGCCAATTTGATGTTCGCCCAGTAGTTGGCTTTGGATACTCCGTTTCGGTGTGGCTCTATTTGCCAGCAGACTGGGGATTACACGCTCCTGGAATAAATTCGAACTGGTACGAAATAGCGGACCCGTACATGCACACTAATGGTGCTCCATACGGAGCGGTCTGGATTAGGCAACCAGATATAACGCAGTCAAACGTCAACCTTCGAGTAGGTGGCCGAGACGCGCAGGAGAACATTTTCACCCTAGACGAGGTTGCTAATTTTGCTCTCCCACGAGGAAGATGGTTCAACTTACGATACGAAGTGCATCTTGACGCCACGAACGGCACCAACGGCACCATGAGAGTCTGGGTGGACAATGAACTTGTCAGCGGCAGAACCGGCCTCCAAACTGGAGGATTTCAGGGCTGGGAAACAGTTGTGGCAAAAATCTACTACGAAACAACCGATACGACACCTCACCAAATCTGGGTCGATGACCTAGAAATAGGCAACGCTTGATCTACCCGATATAACCAGTTAAGGAAATTGTGAGCCTGAGAAAAAACCAAACTAGATTCTCGACTCTTAAGCAATATTGGCGAATTTGCGCGTGGGGTACGATTGATCAATTCCGAATTGTTGCCCGAATTTTCCACGCCCCAAACTGCCTGCTCATGCAGGCTTGAGTGTTCAACCCATCAAACCTAAAACAGTGGGAAAGTGTCTTCTACGTGAACTTTTCGACCAGAGAATTGAGCCTAGCAGTGACGTACCATTGGGGGAGGATTGCGCTTGTGAGCCGAGCCACGATGTCTTTGTATCACATCCTCAACTACGCTTAGGTCAAGTTGGTTGAGGTCAGCAACGGGCTTTGCAGCAAGCCCATCCTCGAAGAGCATTCTCTCAACATGATCCAATGTATCGTAATCTATCGGTATTTCGTCTGTTGCCTTGTGTCCGGGGTAAAGCTGAGGGCTGCTCGGCTTGAAGGCGATTCTCGATGGAACTCCCAGGTACTCAGCCAGCCTCCTCACGTGTGTTTTGTATAGATGGCCTATTGGGAGCAGATCGGATCCTCCGTCCCCATGTTTTGTGAAGTATCCAATCAAAGCTTCGCTTCGGTCACCAGTCCCTGCAACGAGGTAGTTGCGAATATTCGCGTAGTAGTACAGAATTACCATTCTCGTCCGGCTAGAGATATTGCCCAGAGGGATCCTTGCTCGTGAGTCGATCGTGTTGACCCCAAGTGCTGCGGCGAAACTGTCCACCATAGGTTGTATCATGATATACTCTGTCTCTATCCCGAGCAGTCGGGCGAGGTCCTTTGCATCCTGAATGTCCTCAGCCGGTGTGAATTCCATAGGTAGCAAAACCCCGAGAACTCTCTCCTTCCCTAGTGCTTTAGCAGACAGGGCTGCGACCAAGCTGCTATCGACACCTCCACTGAGCCCAACTACAACCCCGCCCGCTTGAGCCTCCGCGACAATCCTTCTTGTGAATGTGATGATTTCTTGACTCATCGCCTCAAGATCGGGCTCGCGTTCTGGATGTGACAAGGCATATCCGTCAGGGTTATCAGGCCACATGGCGATAAGACTTGCGAATTTGGAACACCCACTTCCAATCCCAATAGGGTAGCCGAGAATGAATAGTATCTAGTGAGACCGTCGACCAAGCGTTGTGCCTACCCGACCCTTGCCGGCTTTCCAAAGTCTCGTCCCCACTCGCAGAGCAAACGCTCACAATCTTCGACGGCTCCCAATCACGCGAGTTAGTGAAAGCCAAGGACGTTGCTCAGGCAATGATTCTGAGCATTGCAGAGGGGTCTGAGAATTTTCTTATCGTTTCAATGTTTCTTTTCAAATCGCCTACCGTGGGGTTTACCTGAGCCATGGTCAGCTTCAAGCTTACAGACCTCCTGTTGTCAGGTTCGTGCACAGAAGAACGCGAGCGCCGACTTTTCAAAGATCATTCACCTTTTTTGACATAATCCGAATCACGTGCGTCATAGGTTGCGCAACCGACATCTGCGCTTGTTTGATACGCGGTGGTACGCAGGCGGCCATCGGCTGGACGAGACCGAATGAGCTCTAGCCTAGCCAGTCCTTGTCTCCAGCAACAAAATACTCTATCCCAGTTGATCTCCAATCATAGGCTCTCCAAGCCTCTTCGAGGTTGTCGATTATTAGTCTGCATTTTGTGAGACAGCTCTTTAGTTTGTCCTCAGAGATCGCCTGGTATAACCTGTGCCCGGCTACCACAAGGATGCATTCAAACTGGGAAAGCCCGTCTGGAAACTCAAAGCTATCGGCACCCGTGATCTTCCTAATCTCTTCTGCGCTGTAGTACGGGTCGTTGATTTTGATGTTGATGCCTCTCTCCATCAGTCGTTTTGCAATTTGCAATGTGGGGCTTAGCACGTGAACCTTCAAGTCACCCTTGTATGCGAGCCCGAGAATTCCAACGTTTCTGAAACCCCTGTCAGCGACGCGATTTGCTACTGCAAACGGGAGATTACTGTCGGTCGCTATGGTTTCTCTCAAGAGTGTGAGGTGCTCTGGTTTGTCAGCACCTTCCAAGACGTAACGTGAACTCAACGGAATGCAGTATCCACCGCTTCCGAAGCTTGGGTGGTATGTGCCAACGTTCCATTTTGTTCCAACCAGTCTGAGCACTTCTGTCATGTTGAGGTTCGGGTAAGCGAGGCTGAGCTGGTTTGCAAGTGTAATGTCCATATGCCTGAAAGCATTCTCGATGCTCTTGACGATCTCAGCGTGCCTGTGGTCGGGTGCGGGAACCAGACGGTCACAGACGATGCCCAGAACATCAACCATTAGGGCTGTTGTTTCAGGTGTCGTCCCTCCGACTATTCGGGGCAGTGATCTCAGGTTCTTCTCTGCACTGATGAACCAGTCTCTTCGCGGCGCAACGCCCACGAGAATATCTCTTCCTACTTTCAAACCACTTTCCTCGAGAATTGGGATTACGAGGCTATCGGTTTTCCTAGGCGTCAACGTAGACTCGACGATTATCAAGGCTGGCTCGCGAAGGTATTTTTCTCGTTTTGCAATTTTCGTTATCACATCTTGCAGAGCTCCGTCCCAGGGCATGTCCCCTTTCTCTGTCGGGACGCTGATCATATGGACCGCAAATTCCGGAGAGAGAAGCTTTTCCCAATCGCCTGTTGCGCTCATCATCCCAGATCGGACTAGGTACGTTGAGTCGAATCCAAGCCAGTATTCCATGTTGGGAACAGGCATTCCGCCACTGTTTATTGTTGCAACCATCTTGTCAGAAATGTCGGTTCCAACACATGCAACTCCTCGCGCACCAAGATACGCCATTGTCGAGAATCCAATATAGCCAGTGCCCCATACGGCTACCTTCTTTTTTCCTTCAAGAAGCTGTTTTCGTAAATTTTGCATCCATTCGGCCTTCGTTCATTTCATAATCAATTTCAATAACAATCATGTACGCCCAACTAAAAGTCTTAGCCCCTGCCCCAGTGTTACCTTGGGCTCAAATTCCAGCAACTTACGCGCTTTTGCTATATTTGCGCAGCTTTGCATTATGTCTCCTCGCCTAGGTTGTGAGAAGACGGGGGAGAGCTTCGCTTTTCCACTTAACTCAGCTAATAGAAGCAGTAGTTCACTGATACTTGTTGCTCGTCCTGTGCCTACGTTGAAAGCTTCACCGGTTCCTTTCTTAGTCCGCAGGGCCACCAGGTTGGCTTTCACTACATCTGAGACGTGAATGAAGTCGCGCGTTTGATTTCCCTGACCGAAGATTCTGGGTTGCACGCCCTTCTTGAGCCGTTCCATGAAGATCGCTATCACCCCACTGTAAGGATTGGAACTTTGCCTTTCCCCATAAACGTTGAAGTACCGCAGTGATACTGTGCTCAGATCGAAACACTTACAAAACACTCTGCAATACTTTTCGCCAGCGAGTTTTGAGACTCCATATGGTGTGATCGGATCCAAAGGAGCGGTTTCAGGCGTCGGAACAACCGACGTATTCCCGTAGAGTGCCGATGATGATGCGAAGACGACTTTTTTGACTTGGTTCTTGAGTCCTGCCCGAAGAACGGTCAGTGTCCCAAGCACGTTGATCTTGTTTGTGACTTCAGGTCTCCTAAGGGAGATATCTGGACTTACAACAGCGGCCATGTGTATTATGGCGTCCACGTTCCGAGTTACAGATTCCACGCTCCTGTAGCTAGCCACGCTTGCTCTCTTGAAACGAAATCGAGGGTCTTTCTTCCATCTTTTGAGATTATCAAGCGATCCGGTTGACAGATTGTCAAGAACTGTCACATGCAAGCCATTTTCTAGTAGTGCGTCGACAGTGTGGCTACCGATGAATCCTGCCCCGCCGGTAACCATTACTCTGTCGAATGTAAGGTTCATGGAGGTTTTCCCGCTCCTCTATTTACACGATACCCATTGACCATGGACTTTGTGACAACAAACTCTCACGTTACAGCGGGCTCTCTTACCGAACCCTATGAAGTCGGCAAGAACATCTGTCGTTGCGACTAGGCGCAAACCCTTGCCGAATACTGATCGCCCACTATTTTCTGGCATTCCTCAGAACCGCCTCTACAAGCGGGGCAAGCTCCGAGCATTTGTAACTAACGGATGCTCTTCATAGAAAATGCCACGGCAGCTTTCTACTAACCTTTTCGCTCTGTTTAGGAATGTTCGCGTGAGCAGGGTGGTTGCGTCGGGCATTTCTCTCTATTCCGGGCAGCTACCACCAGTCCATCCAGAATGCACCTATTATGATGATTTCAAGGCTTGGGGGGGTATCTGGAGAGAATTCCGCAAGCGTTTTGCCAGAGGCTGTAGGCGCTGCTTCAGAAGGCGTTCAGGTTCTGAGAGATGAACGAAGCTTGATCTCATCTTCAAGCATTTCAGCTATCTTCGGTGGTGAATAATTGAGTGCTATTTGCCTACCTCTGTTTGGCTGCAGCTTTTCTTGATTTGCAAGAAATGCATTGATCCCTCTCACGATTTCTGCAGCCTTCGTTCCGTCTAGGAATACGGCCACTGGCGCATCTCCGACTATCCATCTGTGGCACGGTAAATCTGAAAGTATTAGCGGCTTGTTCATCGCCAGAGTCTCCAACACCTTGAATGGGCATTGATAGCGCCACCACGGATGATTCGGAAGCGCAACAATTTCAACGTCACATGCCGCTATGTAATTCGGTACGTTATGATAGTTCGTCGGCCCGTGAAGCTGCACAACGCCCTGTAAATTGTTGACATTAACATATCGGAGGACTTCATTTTTTGCAGACCCATCTCCAAGAAGGATGAGATTGACTTTTACCGCCTCGTCCCTTAGTATTCGGAACGCTTTGACGATCTCCATTATGCCCCTTGCTTTCGACAGATCACCGTGGTACAGAACGAGTCGGCGATCCTTACCACCGAGATCCAGCCGCAGACGTCTTGCTCGTACTTCTACCAATGAGGGGTTGAATACACTCGTATCCACACAAGATGGCCAGACTCCAACTTTTTCTCTGGAGACATGTAAATCTGTGGTTGCTGAATCAGCCAGCATTGGAGAAATGAAGAACAATCCGTCAAAGAAAAGGTTCCATAGCTTTATCGACATAACGTAACGGAACAACAAAGCAAGCGTTCGCAACGTTCCTCCAGTCTCAACTGGATTAGTAGAAACACGCAGGAAAACCGTCTGGGACCCTCTGAGCAGGCGACTAATCAATAGCAAGGGGAAAAGGGCGATCGCAACATCATCTTTGACTATCACGGCATCATAACGGAGCTTGGATTTCAAAAGGTGGAAGCACACAAAACCTCCGAAGGCAAGTTCTGAAATGATGGCCTTCACTCTGGGCAGTACGAGCAACTCGAATCGGAAGTTAGGTTCAGACATTGTGTGTCTTGTTGACCCTGGGACTCTCGCAGCAATATAGGTCAACGCATGACCACGTTCAGCCAGTGCCATTAATTCTCTTATGTTTCCCTCTGCATGCAGTTGACGCCCGAATATTCGATATTCGGCAACCAGAATTCTCAAGCGATGGTTGACCTCAAGAAGAACAGAACTCGTTTTTCGTATGCCAACACCGGTTTGACGAGAGCCGCAACGGCTCGCGTTCTGAATAGAATAGTCTCCAGATTATTGATGTCTTGTGGTATGATGGCACCTAGGATTGGCGCCATGGTGAGATATGAGATCACAAAGAAACCACCGCCGGCAATGAAATCAACTAGGCCTGCTCCGGCCGCATAGAGTTGAACCAGTGCTGTCGAAGGGACAGATGCGATAGCAGAGGCCAGTAAGATTGGGCGTGCTGTTGAACGGGCGAATTTCGTGAAGAGGATGGAAGCTCCCACTATCCCAGTCGCGAAGGTGCCTAAGATATAGCCAACAATTGCCCCTTCGATACCGAAACCCAGCAGAATCAAAGCTGATGCAATCGTGCTCTTCAGAACCGAGTAGAGAATCTGAGTGCTTGCGCCATAGTGCATAAGGTCACTGTCTTTGTGTGGTTGGTAATACTCCTACTGCTATCGTTGTCGGTGCATGAAGAATGCCGTCGGTATAAGTGATAGGAGCCAAGAAGGAAGATGGTGACGCAGCTCATATCTCAACCGCCCATTCAGTTCTCCAGGAAGCCTCGTAGCGTAGCGAGGTATGTGTGCACGCGTATCAGGGGCTGCAGTCTTCTCATGCAAAGAATCAATTGATCCATCTAGGAGCCCAATGCCGCAATGACATCCCCAGGACAGCGCGGAGTACCATATCCGGTATGATCCACCTTGCTCCTTTAGGAAACTACTCCGATAAATCGCACGGTTATCCCATCCAAACAAAGAGGGTTTAATGATAGGATTCTTGCTGGTCGGTCTAAACATGAGACCGTCTTTGGAGGAGAGATGAAAGAGTCGTGTCCGTGACGAATCGTATTTCTTGGGGAAAGCGGCAACGAGCGCCTCGTAACCCTCCTCAACTTTCAAGACGTCAATATGCCAAGGAACATATTGTGGGATTTCAATGTCACATACTCGCTCATTTCGTAGATTGGTGAGGTCATAACCTTCGCGATGAACGAGTTCAGAATGAACCAAGTTCTTGCTGGAGCTCATGCGGATGAACCATTCCTTCCAAATGCCCTCACCAACTTGGAAAGTAGGGGAGACTGCTCCCACATCTTCGTGTATGACCTGTGGTTTACTCCAGCGGAAATCATTCTTGCAGTTCATTGTGTTGAAGGTAACTTCATCAGTGCTCCTGCGAATAGTGAGATAGATGAGATGAAGGCGCCCTGAGTCATAGACAAGTTCGGGATCTGCATGATGCATGTCAGGATTATCCGTCGGCAACACGAGAGGATCAGGGGTTTCGGGGAGCCTATGCCAATCGAAACCATTATGGCTTGCACGTATGGTCGGATTCTCAAGATGATCATCCATCAACGGATAGGGAGTGAAGGCCATAAAGTATGGATAAGCGGCAAATTGCCTGGGGACGCGAATGACGTCGGGATGCACGTGCTCCCAGCAGTTGCCCAAACTTGTGATCTTCAGTGGCGCAGATGCATTCATCATCTGGCCCTTCAAAACGTGTCCGCATCCTGCGAGGAAATACGCCATGAAGGGTGAAGATGAATGTTTCCGTCGAGAGTCCTTGATGTTAGTGACCGCACGATAAGCGGTACCGTTCCGCGTCTGAAGTAACCGCATGATTTCAGGGCATGTGCAACTCGATCGTTCGTGATCGCAATAAGCGCAGGCAGTCGCAACTCCTTTGCGCGGCGAGTTGCTCTAGATGCAACTGTATCCAGTGCGCGCCTGTCTGATTCACATATCAACTAATGGTATTTCTCCCCAAACATTGGTTTCCAAAAGCGGCCCAAGCCTTGAGCTTTCCATCACAATAGGCCGAAAACCAGACATAACTGCGCTGCGATTTTGAATCAGACTTCCACTTGAACCAATCCAAGGAGCGCCCGATCCGGCAAGTTCCCCTCATATCACCTTCACTCTACGCTTTTCGCGGCGCTTCGGAGACTGTCCTCTAGGTCACACACAATCACTTCCCAGTCGTATAGTTCCTCTACAGTCCTGCGAGCAAGGCTGGCAAGACTTGCTGCCAATTTCTCGTCGGAAAAAGCTCTCAATATGCTCTTTGCAACATCTGCGACATCTGCCGACTCGGCAACTATGCCGTTTACGCCATCGGTGAGAAGTTCCTCTGAAGCGCAGCCTTTGCCCACGACAACCACGCAGCCTGAAGCCATATACTCCACCACCTTGACAGGTGTGGCGCCAATCCATCCGATGGACGGCCGTAATGGCCCTATCCCAACATCTGCGGATGCCAAATACGTCGGAATCAACTCCGGACTGACCCAACCCAAGAATCGAACAGAATCATGCAAACAAAGTGAATTTGTCAGTTGTATCAGACGGGGGAGGTCGGGTCCATCGCCTATCACAAGGACTTTGAGATCTGGAATGCTGCTTCGAACCAGCTTTGTTGCTCGAACTAGAGCATCCAAGCCATAATGAGCCAGTTCGATGTTCCCGCTGTAGACTACGATGTGTTTCGAGCCGATCCTTCGACGCAAGTCGTTGTTCCTGTGGCTTGGACTGAATCTCGTCGTGTCTACACCATTCAGCAACTTGCGCACTTTGTCTGCTCTAAGACCATAGACTTCCCGAACTATATCGACGAGTTCTTCGCCCGGAACGAGTACTTGGTCAGCTCGTTTGAAAGTCAAGCAAGCAAGCCAATTCATGACAAGGTACAGTCCCCATTGTACGACACCGGTGGGCTTGTAAAGGATATCATGCACTTTGATCACAAGCGGCTTGCGCGCTAATACAGACAATATCGCGGCGCAGAACGAACCCAAGTGAGAGTGGTGATGTGCACCGATGATAACATGTGTCCCACATGCGGCGCGCAATCCCTTGAATCCAAGAAAAACGAAACCTAATGTATCCCAAATCCAACGGGATTTCGACAATCGCGTTGAGGACACCACTAGTCCTTTCGGGATCGCTAGTGGTTCCCGTTTGGCCATCGTGTGCCCATCCGATGAATCTAGTACGAAGAGACTGACTTCGTGGCCCCGATTTACGAGTCTTCTTGCTAGTTCAAACGTTACGATAGCAGCCGCGCTGCCAGCCTTGGATGGCCAGAAGAACCTTGTGATGTAGACGATCTTCATTGAATCCATCTCTCCGGTCAAATTGCAGGATGGTCAGGCTGGGCCTGAGTTGATTCACCTACGTCCAATGGAGTACGAGAGGCTCTTCAACTTCAACATCATTCCTGCTTGTACGAATCTTCGCGCACCAGGCGTGAGAAGATACTTCAGGTTTCCACGCCTCAAGTGCGTAGTAGTTAGGTAAGTTAGGCAAGTTTGGAACAGGCTCTCTGGTGATGTTTGAGAATCCGGCCCGTTCCAGCAACACATCTATGACTATCATGGATCTTTCGGGTTTTTTCCATCTCGGCGTATTCCGCAATCTCGTTATCCGAACCATGCCGCACCATAGACGACCGCTCCTCCGTTTGAATAGAGCCTATTCGACTCTTGAGCAATGAGATCTATCGAGATATGATAAAGGGACACTCCTCCGTAAGGCTCTGTTCTGCCTGCTCCAATAGCGTAAACTACGTTCAGCTCGCTCAAGAAGATGAGCGATCTTCGCGAATCACACCCCCCGCTGAGAAGAGTTGACTCAAGTTTTCCGGTTCTTTCTCCATACGCGGTGAGAACATGATACTGTGAAAAGTAGTCCGAGCACACATGGCCGTTTCTCACGTACGATCTGAGCCAAAGCGCGCCATTGACATCGGTTGGCACATCGAATTCGCTGTAATATCCAGCTTTCGTTTCATTGTCGGGGAACTCTGACATCCTTCTGCTATCTAAGATGAAGCTAGTCGGCCTATCCAAGCTGACTGCCCAAACCCATCCCGACGTGAACAGGAAATATGAAAGCAAGATAGTCGCAGCCACAAGGCCTTTGCTGGTCATTTTGCCTCTCGAGGAAAACGGCAGTCGGACGACTGCCACAATATGACTAAGGAAGACGTATGCTATCCGGCACCATGACTCCAGTAGTTCCGCCCCAAAAACAAAGCATACGGAGGTCAGCAACAGCGAGATGTGGTAGATGCGCGGGAAAGGGATGCCTCCAAAGAACGGAAGGATGACCGCAGAACCCAGAAACACGAGCGCGACGGTCATTAGAGGAAGCATCTTTCTTTCAACTACGCTTTTGTTCTTCTTACGTACGAACACGACAAATCCCGCCAGGATGCAGAGTTGGACGGTATAGTTAGCTAGCCTGAATAAGTCATGCAAAAATCCCGGAGTGGTGGAGCTTAATCCCGCCGCCTGCAGGACAACTAGGGGTCTCGAGGCCGGACTAAGAAAATCCTGCAATATTCCCTGTACCACCGTCGACGCAAAAAGCCCTAACTGTGTCAAAGCGCTTCCACCTGCAATAAACAGGTACCAGGCGAAAGCTAGTATTGCCAAGAGGATGATCATCGCAGAAGTACATACCGCGACGACTCTTCGTGTAACCCAGGAGGCGACAATGGAGAAAGCCCCAAAAACAATGCAGACATACGTAGTTGAGTAGTGAGACAAGACAAGACCTGCCGATACAAGTATCGCAGCTGCTGCTCCAGAATGTTTCACATTGGTCCCGGAAAGCAGCACCCAAAACAATAGCACAAGAAGGAGTTCCGCAATTTCCATCTTTCCTATGCTATTCACCTCCATGTAGAAGGGCCAGTATGACATGAAAAGGAAGCAGGAAAGAAAAGCGGACTTTGGCGACAACACTAGTCTGTAGATCTTGTACAAGACCAGAGGAACAATTGAGAACAACACAGAGTAAACGAATTTGAAGACTTGCTCACCGCCGAGACCCGAAACGCTTCCTACAATTGCTGGTAGAATACTGATGCTGATTGCAGAATTGTAAAAGAAACCACCTTCAGCGTTCCAAAACCCTGTCTTTGAGACTTGTTGGAAAATGGCAAACTCTCGTTGGATATCCCAACCCGAGAGATATTGGGAGACTGGTGCATAGGACAGTAGGAGAGACACGCTGATGGACCATACTAGTATTGGGAACACATGATCTTCTACACTGGTTGATCTTAACCTCACAACTGTGCCAAACACAGTCAGTCCTAACACAAGATAAACAACTTGCTGGAGCCCCGGGACCTCGTAATACGAGAACAAGGCAGCCATCAAAGGCAAGAATACACAGAAGATTGCGGCGAAGGGGATCAGTGATGTATCAGTCTTAGGAGTCAACACCGGCCCCACCAGTCACCGACAAATTCCGCGAACTTGCCTTCGAAGTCTTTCGTGTAGTCCCCAAGCGTCAAGCAACCCGACATCAGCATCTTCTCGAGGTGCACTTCCATTTCTTCAACGTCGCGTGTAGAAAAGCATGGCTTTACTGGAGGGATCATTTCCGTCGCCATTTCACGTTGTCCGCGAGCGCAAGAAATTCGCTCTCGGCATAAAGCTGAAGTCCCGCGACTACGTAGTGCATCACGTGGATTCTCAGATTGACCAATGCTCTTCGAAGGCACGCTAACCGTCAACGCACGACCCTACTGAAACATGCTCCTTTCCATTATGTCAAGCATCTCCTTCGAAGACTTTCTGAAATCATATCCATCTAGAACTGTCTGTCGCGCCCGGCTTCCTATCAGCGACAATTCTTGTTCCGATAGGTCCATGATCTCTTCAATTCTGCTTGCCAGGAGCTGGGGATTGCGCGGTGTAATCAGGAATCCATTCAAAGAGTCACGCACCAAATTCGGGATGTCGCCGACATTTGAGCAGACGCAAACACTTCCACAAGACATGGCTTCCATCAGCGAGAACGGCATCCCTTCATGATCACTCGCTATCAGGTACGCATTTGCCAAGTTGAAGAGTCCAAGTTTTGTGTCTCTGCCAACGAATCCTGCGAACTCAATGTCATGACTGAGCCGCAGTTCATGGCACAATTCCGTCAGTGCCACCTTTTCGGGGCCATCGCCTGCAATGATCATCTTCAATCTGCGATCGTGTTTGTGTCGATCTTTGACTTGCTTGAAGGCTCTGATCACATCATCTATGCGTTTTGATCTAACCAATCGGCAGAGCGTCAGGAGAATGAAGTCATGTTTCCGGTACCCGTACCTCTTTCGTATCTGCGCGCGGTCAATTGGCTGAAAGAAATCCGTGTCAGCACCAGTGGGAGCGACAATCGCCCTGTATCCGCTTTCTTCCTCTATTTCTTTCTGCAGTCGTTCCCCTACAGTGAAAATTACTTTGCTGTTTGAGTACACTATCCTTCTGACCAGACGCCAGAGAATGGTTGTGTGCATTTCAAGATCCCCCCCGCTGACTATTGTGAAGAGTGTGAATCCAAGCAACTTCTTCAGAAACACAAGAGGGTAGGCCTGTATGACGTACATGCCCACGACAGCATCGGGCTTGTGTCTTCTCAAAGTCCAGAAAACAGCAGAAAAATCATGTAGCACTGTAAATGGATTCAGTATGTTTCGGAAGCTCTCATCCCCAGACTTGAGATAGATCGGTGAGAAGGTAACGTTGGGCGACCTGACATTTTCGAATATTGTGAGAATCTTTTCGTAGGCTTCCGTGTTTCTCCCAGGAACAAGCATGGCTATGACAAATTGATGCTTAGTAGTCGAGAAGGCTCTAGCATAGTTAAGCGCATTCATCTGTGAAGTGAACAACATTATTCGCAAGTTTTCGGAGTGCCTCCGACAAATTGGTTCAAGTGACTAGATGAAGTCGGGCCATATAGTGATCTCTGATGAGTTGCAAAATTCGGCGGCAGAACAAGCAGCCTGTTGGCCCTTCTCCGGGCGACTATGACACCCAGCACTGCACTGTGAGGTGTCACCTTGCACAACGAGGATGCTGGCGGAAGGCGAGGCTCGGTACTCAGTTGGTTCCCGCAACCTGTCATAAACCGAAACCAGCTTGCGTGACATAGCTTCCCAATTGAGATTGCGTGCAAGTGCTGCGTTCTTCGCTGCTGCAGAGAGACGCTTCTGACGCCGTTTGTCTTCAGCCAGTGAGACAATGGCGCGCATAGTATCTTCTGCACAATCAGTTTTCGGAACTACACCACACCCAAGTTCCTCAACAAGCTTCGCTCGGTAGGTGCCGGACTCCACGAGCACAGGAACACCGCACGCCAGTGACTCGAAGAACTTCCAGGGCATCCATGGAATCTTGCGGTTTTGGTACACGGCCCAAGTAAGGTCACTCGCAAAGACATGGCATAGCGCCTTTGTGTGAGTTACGGGGGGCAATATCATTAGCCTTGTAGGCGGGATCTGCTCTGCCGCTTTCCTGAGCATTGGCAGCATTGGGCCATCTCCAACAACTAGAAAACGAATGTTCTCTTTTTCGATCAGAGACGCGACTTCAAGCAATAGGTCATATCTGCAGTCAGTTCGTATAGTCCCGACAGAAGACACGATGAATGCGTCGATTGGCAGACCCAGGCGAAGTCTTGCCTGTTCCTTGGAACAAGTCGGTATGTCTGCGAGGCTCGGAAAGTTGTAGATCGTCTCTACTGTTTTACAGAATCTTCGAAGGTAGTCTGCAATAGCGTCACTTGGCGTTATTACGGCATCGACGTGCCGGAGGAGATGCTCCTCGATTGTTCGAACGACTGTACCTACGATTGGATGAAACCAGTCCGAATAGACTTCATATGTCAATTCACGACAGTCGTAGACTAGAGCAGGAGACAAGCCGAGTGATCTCAAGAAGAAACTCGGAAGAAGAGTGTTGATGTCGTGCGCGTGCAATATTGGACGTTGCTTCAAGCGAGTGACTAGCCTGACTGTCTGGAAAATAAGCGCTATTTGAAACAGGACGCCGCCAAGAGCAAGCCCAAGCCTGGAGAACCTTCTGACGTTTATGAGGCTGAACGACTGCACAATCACGCCATTAATGTTCTCAAGTGACGGAAAAACTGCCTCCCTGTCCCAAGCGAACACATGGACACGGTAGCCAGCTTCGGATAGCGCCTGGGCCTCAAGCTTGGTTCTTGGCGGATTCGGTTTCTGAAATGCTTTTGCAACCAGCATTACAATTGTGGGAGGGTTATTGGAATCTAGTCTCATGCTCCAACGCTCCAGTGAGATTAGTTTGTCTGAGTAGTTTGTAATTCAAATCGGTCCTAGTCCTATTGCTGCGAACCGGACACCGCCTTCGATCATTCTTCTAGAGCTAAACAGTCGCCGGCCGTCAATAACAACAGGTGTACGCATCAGTTTGGTGAAATCACCGGGCGACAACGACCGGAATTCATCCCATTCCGTGACGAGTATACAGCAGTCCGCGTCTCTTAGACACTCGATCTTGTCATCAGCGTATGCAATTGATTTTTGAAATATCTTCTGTGCGTTCCCTTGCGCCTTGGGATCGTAAACTCTCACGTTGGCGCCTTGGGCGAGAAGACCCCGGATGATGGTGATCGCAACAGCCTCGCGTACGTCATCAGTCTCTGACTTGAACGCAAGGCCGAGAATCGCGATACTTTTTTCCTTCAAGGTACCGAGCATACTAGTTGCCAGAGCCAAGGCCTTGTCTTTCTGTCTTTCATTTGTTTCCACCACGGCTTCGAGGAGTGTTGGGATATGTCCTGATGCTCTACTGTAGGAAATAAGACCCCTCATATCCTTAGGAAAGCATGACCCACCCCAACCCAGGCCCGCGTTCAGGAACTTGCGACCGATTCTCTCATCAAGACCGATTCCATCAGCGATCGAGGTAACGTCCGAATGGGGAGTGCGTTCCGCTATGTTGGCGATGCAATTTATGAAGCTAATCTTGGTTGCCAGAAACGCGTTATTAGCGTACTTGATCAGTTCGGCATTCTCGTATGAGGTCCTCTTAATAGGAGGGGTATTTCCGCGGTATACGAGTCTATAGAATTTCTCCAAGTATCTGGCGGCTTTGAGGTCGTCACTCCCAATTATGATGCGATCAGGGAAATCGGCGTCACGTATTGCGTTGCCTTCACGTAGGAACTCCGGATTAGAGCAGACACCAAATTCACGGAGCTTCTTGCCGGATGCTTTTTCGATTGTCGGTTTAACCACACATCTAGCCGTTCCTGGTGTCACAGTGCTCTTCACTGCAACCAGTTGATAGTGTTTGATCCCCCGAATGGACTCTCCGATCGAAATAGCCGCGCTCCGTACATTGTCGAGAATCGCAGAGCCGTCTTGGGCGCTCGGAGTCCCAACCGTTATGAACGTTATGTCTGATTTAGAGTTCAGCGAGGAATCGTCGCTGAATATCAACCGCTTCCTGACAGCAGGCTTCTTAAGCTCCTGCGACAAGTTCGGTTCAAAAAACGGCGCATCTCCTTTTCGAAGTTGCCTGAGATGATTCTCGTCAACGTCAATCCCTGTCACGTTGCATCCTTTTCGCGCGAGGCTGATCGCAGTCACTAGTCCGACGGGACCCATACCAAAAACCGCGATGACGAACGGTTTCAAGTGGCCCACGACCCAGCAGCACGTCCCATGACGTGAAGGCGAGAGAGATCGGTGGGACTCGTATCAACGACTGACATTGTCATTGAACTGCCTGACGCTTGACGTCACATATTCAACATCTGCATCTGTCATCTCCGGATGAATCGGGAGCGATAGCACTTCGCGGCAGATTCTCTCTGTTCTAGGCAGTGTCACATCTCCTTCCAAATCGCGGTATATTGGTTGAGCATGGCAGGGAATGGGATAGTGGAGGCCTGTTTCAATACCGTTGTTCATCAACCACTCTCTGAGAGACTGCCGATTAGGTGAACGAATGGCATAGACGTGGTAGACGTGATGTGCCCACGTGGCTTCTTGCGGTGTCATTATGTCGCTTTCGTTCGAAAGCGCTTCAGTGTAACTTCGCGCTATCTCTCGCCTCTTGGTATTCCAGTCCGCAAGATGCCTCAGACTTACCCTACCAATGGCGCTCGCTATTTCGCTGAGCCTGTAGTTGTACCCGAGCATTGCTGAAGAGTACCTGTCTTTCCTTCCGTGATCTCTAAGCATCTTTGCTTTTTGGGAGATGTCTTCATCATTGGTCACTAAAATCCCCCCGTCGCCACAGACAGTCAAATTCTTGGAGGGAAAGAAGCTGAAACACGCCACGTCTCCAAGAGTCCCGACGAGCCGCTCCTTGTATTGACTTCCGTGTGCCTGTGCCGCGTCTTCGATAATCGTTAGGTTGTTACGTTCCGCGAGTTCAACGAGAGCATCCATGTCCGCTGGGTGTCCGTAAATATGCACAGGGATTATCGCGCGAGTTTTCTTCGATATCAGTTTCTCTACACTCTCCGGGTCAATCGTGTAGTAGCTTTCATCAACCTCGGCCAGACGTGGCTTTGCTCCCACGTGCCAGATCGACTCGACCGTGGCAATGAATGTGTGAGATGCGGTGATTACTTCGTCTCCTTCGCCTATCTCACATGCTAAAACGGCGAGATGTAGCGCGGCCGTTCCGGAACTTGTCGCTACAGCATATTTGGTACCGATTGCCCTAGCGAATTCGTCTTCAAACGCCCGTGTTTCCTCTCCGGATATGAATCTTCCACTGTGCATGACTTTCTTTATCGCTTCGATATGCTCCTCGCACACGAACGGCTTTGCAAGTGGGATTCTCATTTTCGCCAAGTGTAGATCTCCCCTTTCGCATAATAGCCAGGAGGACATATAAGCGCCCTAATCGTGCCGACTTGCCTTGCCGGAGAACCAGCGACTACTGCTTCGGCTGGCACATCACTGCGTACGACCGCACCTGCGCCCAACAATGCACGTTCTCCGATCTCCACCCCCGGAAGTATGATCGCACCTGCACCAACAACTGCGCCGCGATGTAATATTGGACCCTTGAGACAGCGTGGGCGGGTTTGAAGGTCAGTCGATTTGAAAATGAGGCATGGAGGATGCAAGACATTGGTCATTATTGCACAAGGTCCAATCCAGACCGAGTCTTCTATTCTCGTGTGTTCTGGTATGAAGCAATTCGAGTGAATCCTCACGTCATTGCCGATGATTGAGTCTCGCTCAAGTATTGTATTCGAGCCGATGCTCACATTGTTACCTATGGTGTTGCCTTCCCTGATCTTAGCGTAGTCGCCTGTGGTAAAATCACTGCCAATTGTTGTCCCACTGTAGATTATGGTTCCGCACCGAATGTACGCGCGGCGGCCTATCGATAGAATTGAATTCGCTGGCGAGCTGACAGGTTTGCCAAGCACGGCAAAATCTTCAACCGTAGAACCTTGCCCTAGGTTCACATTTTCGTGGATTATTGCTGTCTTACTAATCAATAGACACAGCACACCCAGTCCTTGATGAAACAATGGCTCGTTCGATCGTCTTAATAGCGGCAGCGGCACTTCTTCCGTCAGACAGAGGCTTGTGTCTACTTCGTATGCATTCGACAAAGTGCACGAGTTCGAGTTCAAGCGGCTCGGGGCCTTCCACCACATGCTGTTCGCTGCTCATTGAGCTTTTTGCAAGAGAGACTTTGTTCTTGGTATAGTCAACAGCTATCGCTCCCTTCATACCAACTGCAATCATGTCCCGTAGCTTCTGGTCGCTCATCCAAGTGGCTGAAATGTGTCCCACTGCACCAGACGCGTATCGTAACTCCACTATCCCTATATCATCAAAGCCTTTGCCTGAGAATTCGCAGCAGTTTGCCTGTACACAAATCGGTAGCTCTTCCAATAGGTATGAGTACAGGTCAACATGATGTATTGCTAAGTTCAGAAGAACTCCAGAATCATTCCTGGGTCCAGGCGATCCGATGTACCGACCGTCAAGCAACTTGATAGCTCCAATCTGCCCGTCTTCGATCATCTTTCGGACATGCTGAGTTGCAGCATGATGTCGAAAGATATGGCCCACCATCAGAATACGATCTTGCGACTCAGCAATTTGGACCAGCTCATTAGCTTCGTGCCACGAAGTTGCGAGAGGTTTCTCTACTAGAACATCCTTTCCCGCCATTACGCAGGATCTCACTAGGTTGTAGTGTGTATCCGTCGGTGTCACGACATCTACCGCGTCACATTCGTGAATGACTGATTCTAGGTCATTGGTGAAGGTAATCTCGTTGAATTGACCAGCTAGATTTCTCGTATCGACAGCCGCGACAAATTCGCAGAACCCCTTTCGTGAGAGTTCTTGGAGAACGCGCAGATGATTCTTCCCGAATGCTCCGAGGCCTACCAAGATTATTCTCGGCATCCTAATTGTCCATTCCTCCGGTCAGACGTATTTTGGCTGGCTTAGTCATCTGAAAACTGAGGTGAGGGCCATTCTATACGTTTCTGGAGATCCTATGTCGACTCGCCTCTCACCTTGCTGAAGGCCAATGGCAATCACATTGAGCCTGTCTCTAATCATGGCTCCTATGGCGTCAGCCAATTGCATCTCTCCGGCCTTGTCTGGTTTGACTGCTTCTAAGTAGTCAAACACGATAGGGGAGAGTGCATAAATTGCAATGACGCCGAGCTTCGAGGGAGGCCGCTTGGGCTTTTCCACGAGACCAGTTACCTTGTATATGCCATCCTTGAGTCTCTTAGCACGGATTACCCCATATCTCTCTGGATGTGCGGTTCGTTCGACAAAGAACGCAGCGTCCGCATTAGTCTTCCTATAGGCGTTCTTCAGTCTTGAGATATGGTCTCGCCGAGAAACTATCAGGTCATCGCCCGCGTGAAGCAAAAACGAGTCACGGCCGACGAAAGACTTCGCGCAAAGAACTGCGTGACCGAACCCCTTCGATTCGTGTTGGTTAACGAAAGCTATTGATGATCTGCGGATTCCCCCATAGAAGTTCGATAGTTCAGAGGCCGCTTCAAGCTTTCCATTACGGACGAGCCATCTCAAGAACGAGTCATCGACAGTAAAGTAATCCTCAACCGCTCTCTTTGCACGACCCACAATAATACAGAAATCTCGTAGGCCTGATTCAACCAGTGTTTCGAATATTACATGCAACACGGGTTTTAGGCAAAGAGCCCCATGGCTAGCTGAGAATACTGGAAGCATTTCCTTTGGCATTTCCTTGGTGACCGGGAGCAAACGAGTACCTATTCCTGCGGCCGGTATGACGACTTTGTAGATGCCGGGCGACTTCTCAAATCGATTCACCCTTGATTGCACTCTAGCCAACCTTTCTTTAGCGATCTTCTCGAAAAACATGGGTTGCTGTAGGACGTTTTCGTCTACTGGACTATTTGACTCTGGGGTCCTACGAGGCTCGTATGAACCCTTTCGTGTAGAGATGTGCGATTGGCGGGTAATAGTGGAGCTCTTCAGACACATACCTCTACTGTCCCAAACCGTTCGGTCCTCTAAGCAGCTCTGATGTCTGTGATGTTCGACTTGATAGTCTAGTGAATGTAGTTTGCGCATGCTCTTTGGAGGAGACTCCCACCGCGACGCCAGTAAGATTGGGCAGGTTCAAAACATACTCGATAGCCTGGTCGAGTTTCAAGTATCCTCCTGCCATAATGCTCATTGCGATCACATTGCCCTCCCCTAGGTTAGACAGCGTGGCCTTGCAGGCGTCTCTTGATGGGCTCATTTGGTAGCCAAGACTATTGAAAGGAGTCATAATAACTGCACCATTCAAGGAGAACCCTTGCTCCTCGAAGAACTTGATGAACCTAGGAAAATTGTAGGTCACGAATCCGGGCTTGACATTGTAGTTATCATGCACGTGTTGAGCGAACACGTTCAGCAGGTCAATTTCCCCGATTCCCAGGCAGAGATCCGTAAGCACTTCGTGCAGCAGCACACTTTGGAGATTGGCATTCTTTGGCTTTGTGCTGAGGTAGCCCTTCAACTCTGCATCTAAATAGGTCTTCAACATTCCAGCAGGGTCCAGTCTTAGTGCAGAGAACCCGCCTTCAACAAGAAGCTTCGCTTTGTCCGATAAAGATAATCTAGACAAGATTTCATTTACGAGACCGGTCATGCCTTTCTCGTTCGCTAGTCGTACGTATCCCTCTGCA
>Ga0315279_10002699_pt1 | contig 26054 bp, 25 predicted proteins | sample YL17G06_20_MG_FD_203694 | JGI IMG/M metagenome (GOLD analysis project Ga0315279, IMG submission 203694) | Sediment microbial communities from Yellowstone Lake, YNP, Wyoming, USA - YL17G06_20 | ecosystem: Environmental > Aquatic > Freshwater > Lake > Sediment | place: USA: Wyoming | collected... | reverse complement strand
TGGTGCAGCAGGCCGTCCAAGTGGATCCCGTTCCGTACCAGGCAATTGTCAAGCATGTCCGAGACCATAGAAAAGCCCACCACAATGTGTAGGGGGTACTTGAGTCAAGTAAATACCCCCTTTATTCAAAAATCGAATGGTGCGATGGAACGTGGAATCCCTGGCGAGGTTGCGACCCGATTTCGTGTGGTTGTCTTCATTGTTATATGGCCAGGGAGATGCGTAGATATGGTCGAGACCCTTGGGTAGTCACCAGGAGCAAAACGACCTTTTACGATCCTCTCCGCTGGAAAGAACCCAAGCTAATTTTTACCTGCAGTTGGTCTGATTTCTTCATTGAGGAAGCTGATGTGTGGCGGCCAGAAGCCTGGGATATTATCCGGCGGACCTCACAGCATACATATCAGATCCTTACCAAACGCCCCCAGCGCATTTTTGGTCATCTGCCGTCAGACTGGCCGCTGGCCAATGTCTGGCTCGGTGTTACGGTCGAGAATAGGCATCAAGGCCTTCCAAGAGTCGATATTCTACGAAATATACCAGCGGCAGTGCGTTTTATCTCTGCAGAGCCTTTGCTTGAGGATCTTGGGAAGGTCGATCTTGAGGGTATTGATTGGGTAATTATAGGTGGAGAAAGCGGAGCAAGGGCGCGACGGATGCAGCCGGCTTGGGCGCGTAGCTTGCGGGACCTGTGCCTTGCGCAAAACGTCCCAGTCTTTTTCAAGCAGTGGGGTCACTATGACCAGGATGGAAATGCAGTCGGAAAGAAAAAAGCGGGGCGTCTGCTCGATGGTCGGGAGTGGAACGATATGCCTAGGGCAATAGCGCTTTGCTCTATACCAAAAGTAAAAAACTATATTCGACCAGGTGCGAACTTGATTGAAGTCAAAACATAAAGTTAAAGCCAGCGGCCGCTCGCAGGAACTTGGCAGGTCCAGGGAGCTGGTATCGGAAAATCCAACCCAGGGCATAGTCTTGCCCGGTCGCCGGCATTTTTGCAATTACAGCAAAGACAACACCGATGTCAAGAGCATATTCGTCATGGCTGAGAAACAACAAATTCTTTGGAAAGGGGAAGCCGCGGCTCACCAACGAATCATCAACAAGCTTAATCTGAAGCAGGTGCAGCGGTGGGCATCGATTGTCAAGGGGTGTATAGTCGCGATCCGCCCTCCCGAGGTCTTTGAAAGGATGGGCTTCTCGTGCGAATTCGTGCGCCTGCACGTGCAGGATTTGCTATCGGTCCAGGGGCATAGGTCGCCCGGCAATAAGATCGTCCGGGGTATCAGCGATGCGAGCTTTTTGCGGGCAGTAGCTGAACTCATCGGGGCGGATACTTCTGAGGGTGACCACAAGCTTTGCGCGACGAACCGCATCGTGGCATGGAAAGACGCGTGCCCGGCAAAACTGGATGAAATGATGGGCGAGAAACCGCCCGCTTCGTCATCTGAACGGCGTCAAAAAGTCAATTCTCATGGAAGCGAATAACTAAGACCAGGAGCCGAAAATGGAGACCATGTCGAAGTCCAAAGGCCTTAACCGGCATTACAAAGTCACGGAAATCCGCGACGGACAAATGACTGAGCGTGTGCTGACTCGGCAGGAGCGTGACAACCTGGATCCAAACAACGTCGACACCCAGATCGATGACACGCAGCGCACCATCTCCATCAAACATAAGGACGGCATGAAAAGCGTCACCTACGGGCCTGGAGACATACCGGGCTTTGGGGAGATCGAATGGAAGCTGCTGACCGATGTCGTGTTCTGCGGCGGTGATAGGCTGGAACTTAAAGCAAAACTCTGCCACGTGCATCAACGGGTCAGAAGGATTCGCCGCCTGTTTGGTGATTCGAAGAAACGCGAGCGGTTCTTCATCACTACGGCTAAGCCATACGGAATAGCGATTAACACGGCACGCAGCTGGAGATTTATCGAAGCGCTAGCCGAGTAACACCGGCCATGGACAATCGCGATGCATAGTCCAGCGAAACACATAGCCATCCTGCCTGAGTCTCAAGCAGGACATGTTGATTCAGAAGGTACTTCGGAGCTGGGCCTGAGCGCACATGCGTTGTTTGTGTTGCGTCATCGTCGTGTCAGAAGGGCTTTGCATATTTGTCGTAGTACTAAGAGAGTCGGTTCAGCGATTGCCAGCCGCACAGCCACACCGTCAGACGTGGTGGCTCACGGCTGGCTGCAGGAAAAATCAATTGCAGGGCGTCGGCATGTAGTAAGGAAAAGATATGAAGCTACGCAAATATAAAGATACTTGGCTGCGGCGGGTTGCACGGAGCTACCGAGAACTCGGCCTACTGGCAGTGATCGTCGCGGCCGCCACGGGCGTCATCGTGGCTGCGTTTGTCCTACATCTCTACCCCGTTGCCGCGTGGAACGTGACCAGGCAGTTCGTGGATAGCATTCGTAACGCACTGGGAGAATAGGGGGATCATGCAATGGCAAAACGGGATAAGATTCTTGGCATCGAAGAACGCACACGCCATCGCTATTACGACAAATGGGGAAGGAAGGAATTTGAGGTAGGCCAGACTACACGGGAATGGAGTGAAGACGGCCGGGACATCATCGAGACTGCATTCGAGCATAGAGAAACCGCAGGCGGCCAGACGGTGGACGCTTCTTCTGGCGATCATCAGGGTCGAGATCAGCTCCCCCTGCAAACTTGCGACTTGTGCGAAGAAGAAAGCCATCTCTCGCTGTTCCGCCGCAGGCGTATCAGGATGACTATGTCGCAGGCTGCCACCATGGAAAGATGCTATAACTGCCGAGCCACTCTCTGTCAGAATCACTCTCGTACTTCTCGTTTTGATGGTCGAGTAAGGTGCCCATGGTGTCACAGTGGGCACCGGCTCTACAAACGGGTTGTCGAACCGGTGCTGTATATTAAATAGGAACTCCATATGAACGAGGAAGTGACCCAAATCTCCAGCCTGATCCAGCAGTATCGCCTGGACGCACGGCATCCCAGGGAACTTCGACGCGTCATGAGGAAGCTCGAGCAAGGCCGCCTGCTGCCGCAGGAAGCCAAACGATGGCTGCGGAGGATCAAACCTGGGTTGAGGAGCAAAAACGCTGCTTTAATCCTTTCTCACCTGCTCCCAGCCAAGAAGAACTTGGACATTTTGATATTGAGCTCGGAGAGTTAATCGAAAATCCAGGCGTTCGTGTGGGGATACGCATATTCCTAAAGGAGGGTCCGAAACATGTGCTTGTTGCCGGTACAACGGGGTCAGGCAAAAGCAATATTCTAAGGAGACTGATTAATGGATTTGATGCAATTAACAGAGCTGGCGGCAGGATTTCTAGCAATCCTGGTACTTGATTTTAAGGGAGATTTTATCGATGTTGCCAGCCGTTTGGGCCGTGACATATGGTACCACTTCAGTGCCACTGATGGCTTTCGCCTTCAGTGTGGACCACCTTTAGAATGTGATAATTACTACATGAGCTGGATAAATCAGTGGACAAAGGTTATATCGGCCCATTGTGACTTCAAGTTTGCAGAAGCGACGCTTGCGACAGTAGTTCGTATTGCAGTTAATCTTCTAAACGACCCTTTTGTTCTCCCTTTGGCTTGGCCCAGCTTGCGTCTGATTCACGAGCTTCTGGAAATCTTGCCTCCTAAACTCATTTCTAAGAAGGATCAATATTTGCAAACAGCACAACAGAAAGTTGAGTATCTTCTGCGTATTGGAGGTCAACTGTTTGATGCCGAACATGGATTCGATATCATAAAACATCTTATCATTCCAAAGCGTTGTGCTGTCATTGACTGCACAGGACTCTCATCGTTACTAGGTCAGATACTCGTCAATATGCTTGCTTTGCAGTTGCTATTTCCCAGAATAACTAAAAGACAAATTTCGCAACAAACAAATTTTGTCCTAATAATAGATGAAGCGGATCCATTTTGCTCAGATGAAGCCTCGGTAATATACCCTGAAGGTTATAATGTTCTCGGTCAGATAGCAAAACAGGGTCGACAATTTGGCATTGAACTGGTCTTGGGCATGACGCGGCTGGGGCGTTGCAGCCCGTTTATTACATCAAATGCATCGTACCATCTCATAGGTAATCAGTCAGATCCAGCTTCTGTAGAGCTTGCTACACAAACTTTGTTAGAGCCCGAAAGTCGACGGCTAGTCGCTTCACTCAAATGTGGCGAGTTGGTTTTTAAGGAATCAATGGGGCCTGTTCCCTATAGCATGCTAATGAGAGCTGATCACGTTCCGCCGTCGACCCTGGCTCGCCCGGAGAAGTTCGACCAGCATCCTTATACACCAGCCCGAGCCATCAAAGATACTCCAGGATTTCAGGCGAAGATTGATGCATTGATCCGCGAATCCCGAGGCACGACTCTGAACCAGAAAATCATACGAAGGGCTCGACTTGAGCTGGGCAGCAATGAGCGGACCTTCCTCGGTCACATGTGCCTGCACGAATGTGAGCCAATCCACCGGCTCTTTATGCGGGTGGACATAGCCTCTCCTTCAATCCAGCAGAAAATAATCGAGGGTCTCGTCCGCCCGAAACTGATCGAGACAGCACAAATAAGGGTAGGCAAATCGCCTCTGCGGATAGGCTACCCCACGAAGGATGGCTGGGAATATGCCAGAGCCCAACCGAGGTTCAAGCCCTTGCGAGGCGGTCTTGTCCATACACACATCTGCCGCTGGAAACAGGCGTTGGATATAAAACGAGGCTGCGACGAATCTCTTTGTGAGTTTCCTTATCCCAGCAACGGCTTCAGCGACATCGGCACGAGGATCGGCAACAAGCTCTACTTTACCGAGGTTGTCGTTGAGTGCCAGCGTAACATTCTTCAGCATGCCAGGGATTGCTTTATCAACACCTCCCTCAACGTTCAGACGCTCACGATTGTGACGCTCTTGAAGTCCGAGTGGCAGAAGATTCACCAGGAGCTACTTTCGGATCCCGAGCTGGCCGTTTTTGCAGATCGGATAGTGTTTATCACCGTAGATGAGATTCTGAAGGGTCTTTACGGATAATGAAAGCCGCGAAAATCACTTTGATAATCATCCTGTGGGCCGTTCTGACCAATGCGGTCAGGATGGGGGACACGCGCCCCCTCCCCCAGGTCCTGCCTCTTTGTGGCGGGAAACCGCCGGGCCCATACGATCTGGCTGGCATCGCGGTAATCGTCGTGTTTCTGCGGTTTCTTCTTACCCGCCCGCGTGACCGGTGAACCGGTAGCAACTGCCTCCATGCAAAGGGAGATATCGTTATGGCAAAGACGAAAAATGATGTCGGGCGCAACGACGATCAGCCTGATGTTCTCCTCCAACCGCCCAGGCCGAGACGCAGGCTTCGTCCCAGCCTCGCGCTGGTCCCTCTCGCTCTGGCATTGGCAGCCTGGGTCCTTAGGAGTGTGCAACCGGCCGTAGTATGGGACGACATTTTGCGGCTGCTACGCATACCGGATCAGGATAAGGAGCGTTTTTCGATGCTCATAGTGTTGATTCTAACGTGTAGCGCGATATTGTTGATTAAACATATTCTGCAAGGGAGGTGATCCATCGGGCTCAATTCCAAAAAAGTAATGGCTATAGGATTCAGCAAAGAAACGCCTAACCATATAAGTAAACCAACATTCCATATTTTAAGGAGATGAACTATGAAGACAAAAGCGCTACTAATAACAATCTTGTCAATCGTCGCGGGCGGCAGTTCCAATGGCGAACTACCATCCGCCAGTCCGCCACCTGATGCCTTGGTCATTGTCATCGATACAAGCTGGTCATGTGACCGCTATATGGGCGACTTCCTGACCCTGTCGAGGCAGGCCGCCCTGACGCTTCGGCCGCGCGACTACCTTGAGATCATCGCAGCTCAGCCGGGCAGTCCCAGGATTAAGTTGGCCCAGACAGTCAAGACCGGTAGTGCTGAAGAGATCAAGAGCATTGACGCGGCCCTCGCGACTGTACGAGCCCAGTTCCTTTCAACCGCCAGCAGAGCCTCTGCTTTGGAGGTAGCTTTCGAGCGACTGAACAATATTTGCTCGAAGAAGGGCATCACAATCGCCTCAGCGATCCTCTTTACCGATTGTCAAATGGACAACGAAGAGGCCAAGCGGCTTCTGACCCTTGCAGACCGGTTCAAAGAAAAGGGCTGGTCGCTCTATTTGACCTGTGACAGAAAGACAGCCAACAGGGATATTTTATTAGGGGTTAATAAAGGCAAGCTCGCGTGTTCGATTATCGCCGAGACTAATCCGGCGATCTGGCTCGAGAAGAAGGCAGAAGGCCTCACGGCCAAGACCAAGGATGAGAAGGCACTGGAGCCAAAGCCGCCGGAGCAACCGTCAGTCCCGCCGCCCGGAGAGTCCCGGCAGGACCACATCACTGGCCAGCCCCAGACGCCGCTGACTCCAGGGTATCGTATCACAACGCAGATCGATTCAACTGTGTCTTTCCCACCTACCCAACTACCCGGCAGCGAAGTGGGCGGACCGCCGCAAGGACCAGCTTTAGAAGCTAATGAGCCACCAGGGCCTGTAGCAGAGCAGCCTGCGGTGGAGCAACCTCCTGAAAGAGTTGAAGTCCCGCAGCGTTCATTCTGGGCACGGCTCAAAGGAGCATTTTACAGCTACTGGTGGCTGATTCCAACGGCGGCGGTACTGACTGGGCTGGCCCTCCTCATATCCCAAAGCATAGGGCAAGCCCACAAGTGGGATACAAGGGTGAAAGGGCACCTTGCGGCAAGTGCATCAAGCGACCCGGGGATGCTCGTCATGCGATGTGGTGATCAATACTACCAGCTCGGACCGCTGGATCGATTTCGTAGTGCCCACATCGGACCAGGAAGCAAGAACACGATCAGAACGCCGGATATCACGACAGGCGACCGACTTCTGAAGCTCTATCGACACAGACAAGACGTCATGGTCAAAAATCTGGGGGCCGCATCGATCATCGCCAATGGGATCGAGGTCAAACCCGGCCGTAAGCACCGCCTTGTCGTACCTTCGGTCATTCAAGTGAACGAAAAGACCAAATTGAACCTGGAACTGGTGCGGCACAATACAAGCCCTGCACAGATAGGAAGGAGCAGCGACCATGAGCGAGAAGCTGAACCTCAACCCGTTGGCTAATGCCAATGCATCCTTCTATGTCCGTATCGTGCTGGGATCATCGGTGCGGGATAGCCCTATTGTTTCGTGTGCATTGGCCAAGAAAGATGGCATCGACTTGGGTCGCACGGCCGCACATCTGTTCTTCGACTGGGAGAAGCAGCTCCATTGCCACGTCGACGGCGAGCTGGACCACAAGATAGTGGATGCCTTCGGGCCAGAGGACTTTGTCGAGGCAATACCGCCATTGGACCAGGAGGCCCTCAAAAAGGCCGAAGACGCAGGCGACCTGTACCCGGCTGGCGAAGGATGGTACCTAAACCCTGGTGCCATCGCCGAGCTCAGTGGTGCCACTGGCATGCCGCCCTACGGCCTGCTCCTGGCCTTGGTCAATAGCCGGCTGATCGAAGGAGCGCTCAACAGGATTTTTCAGGAGGCCAGGTCCCATGCCAGGCAGGACCAGCGTGTGCTCGAAGGCATGGAGGAGGTCCCCATCCGTGTTCGGGTCGATTTGTCTTTTGTGACCCCGGGAGGAATGGGTTTTGGCGCAGCGTGCTGGCTCATTGGTGGCGGCATCCGGTCATGTGCCAAAGACAGTGGCGTCCAGGCCAATATTACCCTGCATGCCATCTGCCGGGGTAGTCTGCCGACCAAGGACGATGAGAAAGCAAATCTGAACGAGTCCATCGCCCTCAGGCATCTCCAGGTACTGGCCAGTGGAACATACGTGTCTCCTTTGACCGGGCAAAAGCACCCAACCGTTGATAGCCTTTTTGTGTCATCGAATGAGAATCGTAGCGGCGATCTGACCAGCCTCAGCCAGCTCATCATCCAGCAAGGATACGACACCCATTTTTTCTACCACAGTAATGCCGGCGCCCGTATGCGGGCGGCAATGGTCGATATCCTGGATCAGGAGCCGGATGAGCACGGGGATCCCCGGCCTGGTCTGACAATGGAGTGTGCGTCTTTGAGTCGGGACAGCGATAGGCTGCTCGGTTCCTGCAAATACAGAGCGGCGGCGATACTGGCCGAGGCTATACGAGCGCCCAGTGACCCCGACAAGGTCCAGCAAGAGGCCATCGACCTGGCGCGCCAGCTCAAGATCGTTGAATCCGACAATGAGAATTTGCTGACAGCAACGCTCAGCCACCTATCTGAATTCGGCGGTGAAGACGTTGCGGAAAGAGCCAAGTCAAGCTTCCAAGATCGGACCGCCGGATGCCGCGGCTTGGAAGGTGCGATCGTGGTCGAGGAATCTCTACAGGCCATCGTCAACGGCGATATCCCGCAGGTATATGAATCCCTAATTCGTAAGCAGGCCCAGGACCAGGCCCGGGTGGCCAAGGATGCCCTTTATGCCTACCAGCAGCAGGCGATGAAGAGCGCAGACGGCTTGTCGAGATGCCGGAGCGTGCTTGCCCTCGTCAAGCTTATTGGCCAGCAATCCGCCGAGAGCCTGATGGCGAAGGAACGAGAGCTTCGGGAGCTCGAGCGGCCACATGAGCAGATCGTCGCTGAAGCCTCGGAGCAGATCAGTAGGCTCCGGCAGCGGCGTTGGCCAGCCCGCATCACCAGCCATTTCCTTATCCAAAGGCTCTGCACAGCCCTGCGGGAGTCTGGCATGAGCCTGATCAGCTACCTGCTGCAAATCGCTCCCTGCGAGATCGGCGTCGCTGAGTTCCTGACCCCCATCATTGAGCAGCTCGACAGCCAGTGCGCGTGGCTGTCCGGCATGGATCACAAACTGATCCAAATCGGCCAGATCTGTGCAACGAAGGCTGATAGCATCGTCGCGAAGCCAACAATCACCAAGCCTCAGTTAGGCATCGAGCTGGTGACGGCGGAGTATGCGAAGGCCTATTTTGACGATTTCGTCTGTCTGCACGGAGGCCAGGACAGCTTTTCTGACTACATCCTGCACCAGTTCCTTCAGAAATATAGCTCGTTGGCCGTTCTTGCAGACGCCCCGCTCGACGAATACGAGGAGAATTTCGCCACGGTCGGCGCGGATATCTTTCACCCCCAGATCCAGAGCGAGAACGTCATGTCCGAGTTCAAGAGAGTCTATCCGGATCAGACCATGCAGCGGAAGATCATTGGCAGGCTGGTAAGGCAGAGCGAGGGTTCGATTCGGACAACGGGCGAAAGCAATGAGCCAATCACCTGGATCAAGACCGCCAACGCCCCCACCACGGAGGCGGCCGAATGGCTGCGAGGTGTCCTCGGACGCGTGGACAAGAAGCAAGGCGTCTGGGACATCGCCGTCACCGGTAATCGCGACCGGATAGACCTGGGGCAACTGCGGGGCGGCATCTCCTTACAGTCCTTGATCGAGCGAATCGCCATACCAGACGACCCTTCGGGCTGGGCTAAACTCATCACCCATGCACCAGATCCATGCAGCGTCCTGATCGTGCCGCCGAACCCCAGCCCCAGGCAGTTTAAACGCGTGCTGGCCAAGGCGATCGCCAACAACCAACTTACAGTCAGCCAAAATGGCCGCTATATCCTCAATTCGTCAAGTGGCGAGCAGCTTGATATTGGCAGCGACCCGCAGTCTGTCTGGGCCTTCCTGCAGCCCAAATGGCGAGAGCTGGTCTTTGTGGAATCTACCTTCGGCCGCAACCTCATCGTTGCCGAAGGCGAGATCATGTCGGCACTGAAGGACCTCAAAGCCCAGATTCAATCAGCGGATGCCGCATCGGATCCAAGGCTCCAGCTCATCGATTTGACCGCTGTCGAGGAGTGTCTCGTGCAGGCAGAGCTAATGTTGCCCCGCCTGCGACGGATGAGAAAGGCAATCCGTAAGAAGGTTACATCATGATGCACCGTAGACGGATGAAAATGCCTGATGGTAGGCTCATTGAGCCCAGCGCGGATGCCCTTGCCTTGTTTTTGGCTGAGCATCAACTGGCTGCATACGCGGCACCTCCGCCAATAGATCTGCCAAGAGATGCCGATGGGCTGTCGAGCCGAGAGCGAGACTACAGCACAGAGTCATTCGATATCCGAAAGCTCGCTGGGCGTGAAGTGACGGTGTTTGGGGCAGGCTCGGTAGCAAGCCACCTGATATATGCCTTGGGCCCTGCCGGGCTATCGATCAACGTTGTAGACCCGGGGACAGTCCAGGCCAGGCATACGACAGGCGGCAGGACTATCTACGATCCGACCCAGGTCGGTCTAAAAAAGGTCTACGCCCTCAAGCAGAAAATCGAGCGTGAATTCCCAGGCACCATTATTAACGCCTTGCCATACCACACCGCCGAGATTCCCGACAGCCAGATCAAGTCATTGTTGTCCAGGTCGCTTGTTGTCGTTCTGGCTATCGACGATCCAGATCAAATTATCCGGATTGGCGACCTTTCCTACCCGACCACTGAGTTCGTTCAGCCGGCGATGCACGCAAAGGGCGAGAGTGGGCATATCGCTGTCTGCGTGCCCTTTGTTACGCCCTGCCTTCGCTGCACCTTGGGGATTGACTCGGCGAAGGATATAACACGGCTCGACAGCGAACCTGCCAACAGCCTGGACATCGCGGCAGTAGCCCAGCAGGCGGCAAGGATAACCCTGGACATCGCGTACTCCAAGGTCACCGGCCAGGCAATCACTCGCTGGGATACATCAAAGAACCTGATTTACATAACAAACACCAAACAGGAACTAAGCCCGGATGGTCCGGGCATTCGCTTTGAAGGCAGCCGCAGGCGGCCCGGGTGTTCTATCTGCGATAACTTATACGGCCGCATGAAAGGAACAGAAAATGAATAATGAAAAGATCACCGTGACTGCTCGACGCACACGCTTCGAGCCACCCACAACTAATGCTCTGGCTGCGAATCCCGCATCGCCCATGGTCCTTCAAGGGGTCATGCAGATCCTCGCCGGCCTCGACCGCAAAGTAGATGCCCTGGCAACGCGGCCTCCGCAAGAAGTGGCCCTACCGGCACAGCCCAAGGCAGAAGCGCCGGCTGAGACGGAAAAGCCGCAGGATACGACCGCCCTAACAGAGACTCCCAAGCCCAAGCTCAGGATCAATCGGGCAAGGCTTTTGAGCTTCTTTGATTGAGGCGGCCATGAGAATCCACATACCCTCAAGTTGTGGGATTTACAGCCGCCGTGAGAGAAAGCCGGCGATGCCGCGAAAGAGCCCGTACCTGTTGCTTCGACCAAAGGTGTTGTACACCATGGCCGCGGCTATCCTGTTGGCCTGTGCAATACATCGGCCGTGGAGGCTTCTGTTCATCTTCTCAGGCAGAGGACTGACCTGTGCGGTAGTGTTTATAGTCGCAGGCCTCCTGATTGGGGCCTTAGTTCACGAGTTGGGACAGCTTTGTTTGCGCACCAACACAAGCCCCTGGTACACGCGACGGGCAGGAGCCATCTTTTTGATCGTGGCGCTGATAGGTATCAACGCCCTGCTTCCAATAGTGGATCGAATTGCCTTCGCGGTAATCAGAACGGGCCCTTTCCTGTCCTCTGCCACTTCAGCCTATGTGCTCATAGCTTTGGAATTGGTCTGGGTTGCTCTACTGGAGTGATATGTTATGTGCACCGTTGGGTGCAGTTCTTTGATGACCGGCCCGGCAGGGAGATGGGAGTGATTCTCTCCCTGCCATCTCTCGTCCATGATTCAGTATCAGGTTAGGAGTACAGACAGATTGAACCATAAGAACATGAATTCGAGTTTTTTGGAAAGGAGAAAAGCCAATGGTACAACAAAACGATAAAACAAAGCCTATAAAGAGTTTTAAGGCTGGCAATATCGAGGCCAGCATCTGGCGCAACGAAGTCCAACAGCAGGATGGTCAGACCAGAATCCGCCACTCAACTCGTATTCAAAAGCAGTTCAAAAACGAAAAGGGCGATTATGAAAACACAGAATACTACTTCCCCGATGACCTGCCGAAGTTACTCCTTGTTGCCCAAAAGGCATTTGAATTCATCGCACTGACCGAAAGTAAGGACACTGAGGACGTACCGGTATAGCGATAGTTTCTGGTCTACCATGAGAGCCCGTATTGGCGGGCGGGCTCTCTTCTCCGGTAGCTGCCTGTGGAGCGAAGAATAGGCGTCATTATAGAATTTTCCGTCACCCGTGAGGCATCCACCCGGTCACACAAAAATCAGCGGCGCGGCAGCAACATGTCGGACAGGGAAGGTCAATTTGGAGTTATAAGATAATTTAACTACGGCAGATGCTGAAAGGAATAGGTACGGACAATGAAGTCTTGGGGGCCTGTTCCAACAGCTCTACCCGGACTGTCAAAATGGTGTCTAATTCCCGTAAACATTTTGTCGTATTATGCAAAACGCTCCCGAAAGAGCGATTGAGATGGTAAGGAATCATCGCTCGCTCAGGCCCGATGGCACAGATGGAACGAATAGTGATAAATCTTTCCACGGCCGGCTCGGTGATGTTTTAGGTGGGTCGCTGAACTAACGGTAGAGACAGCCAGCAGTCCACAAAAGTGAATCCAAGAGAATCAGACAATCTGGATTTCAAGAAAGCCGGCAGCGAAGGCTGCTCGGTGTGCAAAGACCTTCTCGCCAATATGAGTAGGTTCTTTGATATGTTCGAGGCTGCCCGCAGGTCGCAGCAATCAGATTGGCTGACTGTAGAGGAAATCGCAAAAGAATTGAAAGTGCCAAAATCCATCGTGTATCGTCTCATCCGCAAAGGCGAAATCAAAGCCGTCGATATAGTTGACAGTGACGGCGAAGTTCCGAAGAAAGGTCATTATCGCATAAAAAGACAAAACTTAAATCGTTATCTTGAGTCGAAAACAGTAAAGCCTTTTTCCAGTATATTTTCGACGTCACGTTCCAGATATTTCCCGAAAGTTAAGAACCACCTTGGATTATAAGCTGCCGACTATGGTTTATAACGCGGTCAGTTTGCTCAGATATGTTCTGAACATATGTGCTTGCCATCTTGACATCTGCGTGGCCAAGCAGCTTTTGAACCGCAAATGGGTCTCCTGAGTTTGCTGCGAGTGTGGCTGCGGTCCTTCGTAAAGTATAGAAACCTACTCCTTTTTCAGTTTTGATGCCTGCCTTCTTCATAAGCTTTGTAAATTCCTTACTAACAGAGTCGTTTTTGGTGTACTTTTCTGTCCCGTCTTTTTCTGAAGTCCTTATGGTTCTGACCCAAGGGTTGCCCCTTCGTGTATAGAAAACCAACTCACCTAACTTCGGCACTTCTTTGAGAGCCTGGATTGTCTCGGGCCATAATGGGAGATTTCTGCCTATTCCTGTCTTGCCTCTCGGAAAGTTAACCCTGCCATTTTCTAAGTCGAGGTGCCTCCACTGAAGCTGTGCACAATCAGTGCAGCCGAATCCACAGTTTAAACCCAGCCATAATATTGCTTTCATTTGACTGCCGGCATTCTTAATTAACGCTTGAATTTGAGGCACAGTGAATGTTGCTCTCTCTTTTTTTATTAGCGGTATCTTCTTAATTGCTCTTAATCTTGGGCAGCTCTCGATTATCTCGTTATCTACTGCCCAGTTGTACATTGCCTTAACAGCAGTAAGGCGGTTATTAATCGTGCTTGGCGCTTTGTCCAACTTAATCAGCTTCTTTCGATAGTTCTGCAAGTCAACCGTCACTATATCGGAAAGCACACGGTTCGAGCCAACAAATCTTACAAAATCTCGCAGTAAAGAAGTTTGGTCGTAAAGGTGGCGTGGCTTTATTTCCCCAATTGCAGCCCGAGACTCCTGGTGGTCCAAATACAAATTGCACAAAGTCTTAATAGATAATTCCCCCTCAGCGAACTGAGCCTTTGGTATTCTACCTGAATGCAAATAATCGGCTTGCCTTAAGTAACGACTCAAGGCTTCTTTCTTGTCTGTTCCAAAGTAGTAAATCTTGCCTCTAATCTTCTTGCAAAATTGTCCTGTTTTATGTAAAGTGAGTGGGAATTTGTCAGAACGCGTTTTTCTTTTTGCACTGGTTTTTACCATGGGCAATATCCTTAACTTACAGCCATATAATAAAAAATACGTACCAATGATATATCCGGATTCGGTTGTAGTCAAGGTTGTATTTGGTCAAAACTGCCGGTTTTATAGAATTGTTTAAGTTCTGTTTTCCAAGTAAGTTGCGCCCGTAGCTCAACTGGATAGAGTGCCGGACTTCGAATCCGAAGGTTGCAGGTTCGAGCCCTGCCGGGCGCGTTCCATAAGGCATTGTCTGTCGTTCCTTGCGTCGCTTTTGCGGCTGAACACCTGGCCTTTAACCAGAGAAATTGGCAATACATATAGAAAGCATAAAAAGTAGGTTAAGGCAAACAGAGGCAGAGTAAAGTCAGCAGCAAGAGCACAGCCTGTGGCACTGTGACGGGACGTCTTCAGCAGTTGGTCCTCACATAAGACCGGCAGGCTCCGCCCTGACAAGTCGCTGGTGATCATAGACACGCTTTCGCAGGCGAAATCTGCCTCTTTTTTGTTGAAAAGCCCCGAGGAGATGTTATAATCCTGCTGCGTAGTAGCTTTTTTGGAGGACACATCCAACGGGCTTTCAATAAGCGGAATGTGATCAAAATAAAGCCAAACCGGCAAAGGTGCGCACCCCCGTTTCCGTCTTCGACAAGAAGCCGCGGGGCCTGAACCCGGCGGAGTTAGCGGAGTGGAGGAATTGGAGGTTTTGCCATGCGTTGTTCTGTTTTAAGACAAGCATTAGTTGCAGCGTCGATTGTCACCTATCTGTTCTCGTACTCGCCGGTTCTGGCTGAGCCGGTCCGGATCGAACAGGTACGAACGGCCACCGATACATTTCTCCAAGAGCGAGGTGTACGCCCCGGCAATCCTTCGACCCGGCTCAGGACGGGGGAGATGCAGGCACTTTCAATAACAACGACGCAACAGACTCCAAGCGGTTTTCGAGAGATTCGCGGCGATAATGGAGCCGTTCTTGCATACATTGCCGAGCTTTCGCCACGTGGGTTCGTCGCGACATCCGCAGATACAAATATCACTCCGATTGTGGCGTATTCTTTCAGGAGCTCTTTTCCAGCCGACGGCGACAAAAACAACCCTCTCTGCCGGATGTTGAAAGGGGACATGAAACTAAGGGCACAAGCTCTGGCTACGTATGCTAAATTTAATGCGACAGAGAACAAGTGGGATTCCTACGTCAACGGGGCAACAGAACTTTCTGTGCCTGAGACTTTCCAGCAGTGGCCGCAGGAGGGCACGACTTCTACCGGCGGGTGGCTGGAGACGGCGTGGGACCAGGAGTCGCCTTACAACGACTTTTGTCCGCTCGATCCAGTTGACGAGACGCGGTCATACGTGGGTTGCGTAGCGACAGCGTTCGCACAGGTGGTCAATTACCATCGGCAATGTAACGTGCATTTCGACGAGCTTGATTCGTACATAACCTACGGCGGTATCAATATCGACGGGGACAACAACCTGTACGATTTCCCCTCATTTGAGAAGCTGAACGAGCATCTTGCCGCCTTGCGACTTAAATATAGTGGACAGACGGAGCTGAACGATGCGGATGCCGCCGCACTTAGTTTTGCCTGCGGAATCGCTGCCCGTATGGATTATTCCAGTGAAGGCTCAGCGGCTTCATCATTTGATGTGCAGGAGGCGCTGCTCAATAAGTTCGGTTTTTATTCAGCCGACATGACCGGCGGTCTGTCTTGCGAATTTGTTCATGTGCTGCAAGAGAACATTATCAATCAACTGCCCGCTTTGTTGAGCATTAGTCCGCCGGATGGTTTTGGCGGACACGTCGTCGTTTGTGACGGCTATAACACCAACGGTGAGTATCACCTTAATTTTGGCTGGGGTTCCACCGATCCTGAGGAAATGACCGAGGCATGGTATCACCTGCCAATCGATCTTCCCTCCTATTGCAGCATCATTTCGGAAGCTATATTGAACGTTCAACCTGTTCCGCCGAGCATCGAGGTTGACCCAGCCACTTTTGTTTTCTATGGCGTCCCGGCTAAGGAATCCGAACCTAAGATACTGTTTATCAAAAACAACACTGCGCAACGCATATTCATAAATTCGATATCCAGTCCGGAAGGATTCGTCGTGTCTCGATCGGATGATAAGTACTCGGACCGCATAGATTCATTTGAGATACGGCGTCCGGGACAGGAAGCTTCGATCAATGTGAAGTTCTGTCCAGGGCAGTCGGGCGGATATTATGGAGCACTGACGATTAACTACAGCGGTGGGAATACAAAGTACGTAATCTTAAAAGGGTGCTGTTTTACAGGTGGTACGCATATTCCATCTGGCGAAGTATCCGGAAGCTGGTCGCAAGCCCAGTCACCCTATTTTGTGTCCGGTGATATTGAAGTGCCGAAGAACGGCGAACTGATTATTGAGCCGGGGGTCAAAGTTGTGTTTGTGGGACCCTATGGCATGACCATCGGCGAAAACGCACGGCTGGCTGCCCAGGGCACTGAGAACCGCCCGATAGAATTCACTGCCTTAAATACACAGATGGGCTGGACCGGGTTGCGATTCCTGGACTCGGGTACCGATGACGTATTGAGTCATTGTTGGATTACCTTCGCCAAGAAAAGCTCTGGGCTGATTACAGCGGCTCAAAACCAGGATAATGACCAGAATAGCTGTGGAGGAGCGGTGTACTGCTCCTTTTCGAGCCCGACGATCACGAACTGCAAAATCACCAATAATATTGCAGATAAAGGTGGGGCTATTTATTGTATTGAAAGCTATCCCATAATCAATAATACCCTGATAGCGAACAACGCTTCGCTGGGGGGCCTGCCGCGCTGCGGCGGGATATGCTCTGACCAGTGGGGCGCACCTGAAATCAAAAACTGTACCATAGTAAACAACTCCCCCGGTGGTATCTTCACGTCATCGTGGGATGGGATGGACATGACAAATACGATTGTGTGGGGCAATGCCAAATTCCAAATACAGACGGATGAGGCCGTGCCGGCAATATCGTTTTGTGACGTCCAGGGTGGTTATCCCGGCCAAGGCAACATGGATGCCGATCCCTGCTTCTTTGCTCCCAGCCCGGGTGCCGGGCCGGATTACGACGGGTTATCCGCCAACTGGACGCTGCAGAGCAGTTCACCGTGCATAAACTCGGCGACAGAAATCGAGCTTCCAGCAACGGACTTGGCGGGCAGTCCACGGATTTGCAGCGATATTGTCGATATGGGGGCTTATGAGAACCAGTCAGACTTGCCTTTGATTACCATCGCCCCCTCAGTCACGGTCGATGCGGGCTTTGCGCCTCTTGCTGCAAATTCGACCTTTAGCGTTGAGATTATGAACACGGGCAAGATAGAATTCAAAGTAGAAAGCCTGAGCATTTCCGATGCGAACAGCGTTTTTTCGATCGTCACTCCGCTCAAAGATCATCTCCTGGCACCAGGTGATTCGGTCCAGGTAGAGATTGGATTCAAACCCGCCACAGAGAAGGTCTATAAAGGCGTTCTCCATATCAATTCTACCAGCAGCAATGCCCCACATAAACGAGTAGCGCTGCGCGGCGTGGGGGTCTCAGGAACCATCATTTCTGGCGGTGCAGTCAGTGGCACTTGGAGCAAAGCTAAGAGTCCCTACACAGTTACGGGAGATATCGACATTCCCAGAGGGCGAAGGTTGACGATTGAACCAGGGGTACTGGTCAAATTCGCAGGCCATTTCGGCCTGACCGTGGGATTCAATGCCACTTTGAATGCGGCAGGTACAAACCAAGAGAAGATCGTCTTTACACCAACAAATACGGACGAAGGATGGTTTGGAATACGTTTTGTCAATAGCGGCACCGATGACATATTGAAATACTGCACGATCGAATACTCAAAAAAGCCACGCACCGGAGGAGGCGGTTATCTAAATCTGATAGGCGGAGGAATTCTCTGTTGTAGCTCATGGGAAGAAGAGCCAGGCTACGAAGTTCCTTCCAGCCCAACGATCGACCACTGCTTTATCGCGAACAACCTTTCTGAATCCGGTGGCGGGATTATGTGCATGGGCGATTCAGAGACGATGATTACGAATAATACGATCGTTGATAACTTTGCATATTATGATGGTGGTGCTATCTACATCTACTCGGCCTCCGGCACAATCGCCAACAACGTCATCGCCAATAATTCGGCCTTGGTCTGCGGGGGAATCATGAATTGGATGGGGTCTCCTTCGATCATAAACAATACTGTTGTCCACAATAGGCCAAATGCGCTGCATCTGGGACCGACGATGTGGTCTTGGGGCTCGGAGGCCCCGCCCGTCCTGAATAATATCATCTGGCAGAACGAAATGTACGTGTCAGAGGACGTCTTGTCTGGCGATTATGATATTCGCTTCAATGACATTCAGGGCGGCTGGCCCGGTCAAGGCAACATCGATGCCGATCCTTTGTTCGCGGAGCCGACTAACTGCGATTATCATTTGAAATCTCAGGCTGGCAGATGGGACCCGAAAACGCAAAGGTGGATGAAAGATGATGTCACCAGTCCCTGTATTGACGCCGGCGACCCAACCTCAGACTGGACAGCAGAACTGTGGCCGCACGGGAAACGAATCAACATGGGCGCCTACGGCGGCAACGCGCAGGCGAGCATGTCTTCGTCTACTGTCGGCAATATTGCGGACTTGAATAACGATAACACTGTGAGCCACGCCGACGTGAAGATGCTCGCGGAGAGATGGCTGCATCAGGAAGCGCTGGTGGCTGAAGACCTTGATCGAAACGGCGTCGTTAGTTTAAGCGATTTCTGTATCCTTGCGGACGAATGGCTCTGGCAGGGATCTTGAGCCCGGCAGTTTCACTGTCAGCCTTTTTTGTTGGGAGCGTCATCGGCTCAAACTCGCGACTTCTTATCAAATAGTGTTGCCACTGAAACTATATCACCTGAAATTCCAAAACCGCTACAAATGATACGGGTGGCGCTGGGGACGGCTCATCATCCGTTGCGCCTGTTCGTCGCCGACGACCTCCTGTTTGGCCTGATCCCAGTGAAGCTTGCGACCCAGGATGTAGGAAAGGTTACCCAGGATACAAAGGTTAGCCACGCCAACACTGGCTTCGATGTTCATAATCGTCTTGGCACCTGTCTTGATCCCGTTAAACCAGTCTTCCTTGTGGCCTGGGCTTCTGTATACATCCTGGGCCCCGGCCGGCGGCTTCCATTCGCGGGCCTTCTTCTCGACCCACGTGCCGCCGTCACCACCCCAGTGCACAAATGTGCCCTTGGTGCCATGATAGACTGCACCATAGTCAGGACGGGTGATCTTGCCCCCAGGTTCCTTGCCTGTCCTTTCTTCTGCTGGCACCGCATTGCCGGTGTGTTGATTCCAGGTCAATACCCAATCAGGGTTCTTGAACGTGTAGGTCACGTCCATAGTCACGGCACTGTCCCACAGGCCCTTGGTCGGCGGAGTACCTGTCGCTTCGATGGTGACCGGCCCGGTGCCATCCGCGCCCATCCACCACATTGCACAACTCATCACGTGGGCACCGCGGTCACGTATCTGACCACCACCGGATTCCATAATCCAACGGAACGTGCCGTGACAATACCTTTTGTTGTACGGCCGCCAACGTAGAGGACCCAGCCAAAAGTCCCAGTCTAACTCTTGCGGAGGGTCGCTGTCCGGTACCGGATTGCCGTCTTCGGGGCTGTCGTAGTGAAAACAGGTTACCTTGTCGATGTGGCCAATGTTACCGTTGACGAGGTAGCGATGCGCAAGATATGCTTCCGGCTGAGAACGTCCCTGCGAACCCACCTGAATTGATACCTTGTTCTGCTTGGCCGCGGCAATCATCGCTTTACCCTCCTCGATGGTGCAGCAGGCCGGTTTTTCGACATAGACGTGCTTGCCACATTCGGCTGCATGAACTGTCTGAACCGCGTGCCAGTGGTCAGGTGTACTGATAACAACCGCATCAATGTCTTTGCGTTCGAGAATATAACGGTAATCACGATAGGGCTGTACAGCCACGCCGGCCTCTTTCACCGCCCCAGCTAATCGGTTCTCGTCTACGTCACAGACCGCTGCGATATTTGCAGTCCCGGCTTCTCGGAACCCTTTCATGTCACTCAGGTGGTATCCACCCATCCCGCCGACGCCGATAAAGCCTATTGTTATACGTTCGTTCGCCCCTGTTCTGCCCAGCGCTGCCAACACGTTTGGCCGAATCAAATACGGGACGCCTACGGCTGCACCCGCCGCAGCGAGGAATTCACGCCTATCAAGCTGCTTTGCTCGTTTCATTGTCCTATCGCCTTTCAGACCTGATATCACACTATCGAATTTTCGATTTACGATTTTCAATTGGCAATTGGCAATCGCCAATCGTAAATCTTCCCGTTTGCGTTCCGTCTGACCCTATTGCAGGGGTTTGACATCTGTCTTTTTCGTAGGCACTAGCTTCACACACGCAAGGCCGCGGACCTTTGCTCCGCGCCGCCGCAACGACTGGGCGATGTTGAGTTTAAAGTCTTCGGGCGCCGCTTTCAGTCCGGCTTCGAGTGCGGCAACAGACTTCCTGCCCGGAATACGTTGCAACACCATCCGTGTGTCCTCCTGCAGCTCTTTGTTCGACAGCAGTGCCGCAATCGGCTTGATAGATTCCTCTGTGCCGATCTCGGAAAGCATCCACAGCACCTCGCGTCGGACAGGCGTCGGCTGATCGTTGCCCAAAAGCCCCATCAACTCGGCAACCACCGCTTTCTTCTCGTCATCGGCGCCCGGACGACCGGAGTGGCGGACAATCTTCCACAGTCCGTGCTTCGCCGCACGTGCGACTTCGAGCTCCTTATCCGTCATCACTCTGGCCAATGGCTTAACCGCGGGGGCTCCGACTTTGCCGGCGCCAAGCCAAGCCTCGGTTCGCACCTTGTCGTTAGTGTCCTTAATCTTGGCAATCAATGCGTCCACAGCGTTTTCGTGTACTGCACCAGATATTCCAGCGGTCCCAGCCGCAGCCGCTAATGACGCCTTCTGGAGATTGTTAACAGACATATTTAAAACCCTCTATCGTTACTTGCTTTTCTCAGATTACTTTTGAATCACGAGGCATTGTACCTCATCTGCCTATTTGGTCAATGATTTGTTTCGGCGATTCCCGGCAGATTAATCAGACACATAACAGCGAGACACATGAGGGTACAACTGACTGAGGCGGCCCTTGACGAGCGACGGGGCGGGGGGAGGAGCAGCCGACAAAGCTGTAATCTAACTGGTGGAATTCCAGCCGCGTCAATTGCTGGTGTCGGATGCGCACTGAACATCGCCATAGAAGTAGGGTATGCTCCGCATACCACCAAATTGGCCAAATGGTATGCAGAAATCTGCATACCCTACAAGAAGGGGAGGATTTTTCAACGGAATCCAATATTCAAGATGCCCTTCGACCCTTCAGTACGTTCAGGGCAAGCTTTTTTCGCTCAGGGCAGGCTTGCCCCGACCCCTGTGGAGGGGATGTATCATTTGCTCCACAAGTACAGAACGGCGTCACCAGGAAAGGGAACCTTCAAAGTCCGCCGGCTGCCGCCCGCCGTCGGTTCCACATGGATTGCGGTTCCTTCGCTTGGGCGCATCCACTCTGTATTCAGCGTTCCCGAAGCGGCGGAGAGGTCCACCGACACTTGGCCACCTTGAGGCAGATAAACTATGTACTCTGTGCCTGGATCGGCCAGGCAAAACCCGGTGGAGGCAAGCTCGTCGTGCGGGACTGTGGCGGCCAGGTTTATGTGCTCGGCATAGGTGCGCGTCCGGCCCATTGCGTCGCGCAGGGTGTCCCAGTAAGGGTCCGGCCTGCCACCCGCAGGGTTATTGCGGCCGGGGTCGTGGCTCGGATCAAGGTAGGGATCCATGAAGAGACACTGATTGCCCCGCGCGAAATTCTCCCAAACCCAGGCGCGCTGAGCGGCTAATCCGTCCGCCTTCAGGCCCGTCCAGAAATAGGAGTGATCGGTGTCGTTGAGGAGGACCTTGCGGCCATCGGCCGTGGGCACCTTTGTGCCTGGTGAAATCCAATCCGCCGGACTCGCCACCAAAGCGGCCCCGTTCCCTTCCGGCCATTGCTGCGTCATACCCACCGGATGCTGCCTGGCTTTCGCGGCCTCGTAGCTCTTGATGAACCGGATCATGTGAATCTGCCACGCGGTGTCGGCCGGGCTACCGCTATCCTCGTTCGAGATCTCGTAGAGCACATTGTCCAGGTCATTGACGGTGTCGATGACGTTGCGGACATAGGCTTCCTGATGGGCCGTGACAGCCGGATTGGAGAGTGTATGGATGGCCTTGCCGCTGCCAGCGTCGACTCCATTGACGTTGTTCTTCGCGTTGAAGGGATGTCCCTGCCAGGGATCGCCACCCACATTTCCCTTGCCTTCGATGCTGAACCCATTGAAGAGCATGACGGACGCGTAAATGCCGTTGTCCCGCGCGGCCATGACACGGCTTCGCAGGCGGTCGAAGTAGGCTTGGTTGAAGAGCGACAGATCGAACTTGGGCTTGCCGTCCAGAGCGAGGCCGGGCCCCGGCCGCTGGTAGGGCATTGGATCGTAGTAGATCGTGCCTTGTTTCGCATTGGGATTGAAAGGACTCTCCCAGGCCCACAACCGGAAGAAGTTGTGGTTGTGCCGCCGCAAGAAGGCGAGATAGGCGCTGAAGTCCATAGCGGGAGGCGAAGGCAGCATAGCATACGTGTAGTCTTGAAGGCTGCCCCACGTGTGAGAGCCGGTCAGGTAAACAGCCTTGCCGCTGTCGTCGGCGAAGTAGCGATGGTTCACCGTGCTGACCCGCAACGGACCGGTGGCAGGAGTGGCGGCCGGCACGGGCCTTGCACCAAGCATTATCAAGATCGTGGCACAGTTTGTCGTTTTCTTTCTCATAGTCATTTTGCCAAGCGTCCTGAAATTCCTCAAGCACTGATAGAATACCGCGAGTGGGCAAGTTCCGCCATTAAGAACTCGTTGTTTGTCCATCTTGCGCCCCTAATGCCGATTCGCCTGTTGGCCGAAAAGGGCTGTTTTGGGGCATCATCGGTGCGCCCAGCAGAGGACAGAGAGCAGAAGACACAGAAATCTGACCTCTGACTTCCGTCTTCTGACTTCTCCCGTTGGCGGCAGATTCTCATAATATCAAGGGGATGGTGGTTGGATTCTCCGGGGAAGGCGAGCCCGGACACCCTATTGCTTGTTCGCGACTCGGACACGGATGGTCTTTGCTGCCGCCAGGACACGACTGAAGACTTGCAGTGGCTCGCCACCTACTCAAATCAGCGATCATACTTTTGCTTGTTGCGCCAGTGCTTGCACTCGGATCACCGCGTCTGACCAGGAAGTGGTGGTATCTCAGTAGCAGTTAGCCAATTTTCGCACAGAACTGACAGGTCATTCAAATCCACGACACCATCAGTGACAGGTACTGGGTACACGTCCACGGGTGCGTTGGCTTGGCGCCAAAACTGAGCCAGTATTGAAAAGTCCTTAAAGTTCACTGCTCCATCGCCGCTGCAATCGATATCCGGAATTGATGACACACTTAATAGTTCAATTCCATTGCCGGTTCCCAAATTACGTGAGTATTGCTTATCGACAGGGTTATTCCAGTGCTCATGCACACCAAGACTGCTCAGTCGTGTGCGGTCATTTTCGGGGTCGTAAAATGTCCCCGAGGGAGGATTCTCCGCCAGGGCTGCTTCATGGAGGTAATCATCTGTTCCAGCGTGGGCAGGACCGTTAGTCTCCGGCCATTCGGTGATGAGAAAGTCAAAACCCACCGAATCGATCGCTACCTGGTCCTGGGATGCAAAAATGCTCGAAGGCCAATCGTTATTAAATGGTTCCATCCGCCATTTTCGCGGCAAATTCTGCGGATAGTTCAAGGCATGCTTACCGCCATACAACCCGTCAATCAGGCAGAGGACCGTTTTACCGCCGACATCGCGATGTCCCATCAAATCCACCATATTTCTATATCTACCACTCGCAGAGACACTAAAGGAAGTATCTGAATGCATGTTATAGTAGCCGCTGGCATCGGGGCGTCGGAGAGAACCATAATGGTTCTTTCCACAAAGGGTGATCCCTGCCTGGTTGTAATGGCCTTTCAGGGATGCCAAATTGATAAAGTACTCCGCATCGACATAAGATTGCAGCACATAGTCCTGGTTCTTTCCTGTGGCTTTAGATGTGCTCCAATAAAACCGAACAGCGGAGGGCCGCATCTTGGTGCGATTGTAGTAGCCAAGATAATCAAGATAGCGGACATCGGGAAAGTCCGGCTGAATCATATTATAAAACTCGTGGCACCATAAACAGATTGGATCACCTATTGTGATGTCAGATTCGCGCACCCCAACAATACTAACCAATTGCTCCAAAAGGGCGTGCATAATCTGGGGCGAACATATCGCATACTCAGCAAGGTGATCGACAAAGTCATAGTCGGTATTGCCCGACACCGCAATCATCTCCACAAAATTCACCTTGATCATGATCTTTTGGCCGTTCTGATAGCCCACATCGCCCTTGCCCTTTTCGCGATTAAAATGTCGAAAAAGGGCATCCCAGGCCTTTGAGATATTTGATTTTCCAGCCAGTGCGCAGATGGCCCGTTGCATCATAGAATCGACAACTTCGTGGTTGGTATGATTGCTCTGCCACCAGTACCCGTCGCCCATACTCGGGCCTTTCCAATTGGTGGCATTGGCATCGTGCACCCACACAACCCGGCCAGGATAAATGCCCTTAGCAGCCCCGATAGGACTGTTGGCCGCCTCTAAGACAGCCGCCTGCGCATTTCTATCGGCAGTTAGCGTGAATGAAAGCCAGACGCAGCAGATACTTACCACTATGCACAAGACGCCGATAAGGTAACGCGAACGCAAGAAGGAGCTTCTGGCCTTACGAAAAGCTGCTGTGGAACCCCCCAGACCCAGAAGCCAGATGATAAAACCCGAGGCAAGAGGAAAAGCAGCTCGTTGACAGGGATAAGTCGCTCGTGAAGGCTTGGGCACAACGCGGATCAAGAACCATATCAGCGATACCAAGCCTACGATGGGAAACAAACATATCAACCATAGTAGACGCTTGAGCAGGCTTCGGCATATCCTGACGGTCAGCTTAATCATACTTATGCCCTATTTAGCAAACGCCGCATCGAAGGCGACCTGCGAGGGCTTGAAGTTCGCCTTTTTGATAAACTCACAGGCTTCCTTGGCGCCGTGTTCGCGGTCCATTCGGCTATCTTCCCATTCGACTGAAAGCGGCCCTTTGTAGCCGACATCGTTCAGTGCGACGATAATCTGCTCGAAGTTAATGTCACCATGCCCGAGCGAGCGGAAGTCCCAGTAGCGGCGTGGGTCGCCGAACGCCGTGTGGCCACCGAATACGCCCACTGTACCATCGCCATCGCCTGGCAAAATCTTCGTAACCGGCCTGAATCATGTCGGGCGAAGCCGGCGGAAACGAATAAACCAGATGCCAGATAGAGCTGCCCGTGAAGCCATACTTTTCAAGCTGCTTGTGCTTGGCTTTGCAGTATCCGTCATCATCGAGGGCCTTATCTACTTCAAAGTGGTCGCCCCAGCAGGCCAGCTCCAGTCCATCGTATCCCCAGCTTGACGCTTTCTTGGCCAGTTCTTCCAAAGGTAAATCCGCCCACTGCCCGGTAACAAATGTTATAGGTCTGGCCATTTATTATTCTCCTTACGGGCAATATAACCCGAGCCAAAAAGTCAGTAAAAGTTTTTCGCCGACGAGGCAATAGAACAAAGCTTGCGTCGGCGACAATTTAATGTAAGTTATGGAAATGGCAATGTCAATCGCCTTTAGATATCGCTGCAAAGTGCATGTCAAGATTGTTGGTAAAAATTGCATACGAAAACGTATGTCATTTCGACCGAAGGCCCACTATGAGTGGGCCGGAGTGGAGAAATCTGCTTTGAAAGCAGACCTCTCCGCTC
>Ga0315279_10002698_pt1 | contig 26079 bp, 19 predicted proteins | sample YL17G06_20_MG_FD_203694 | JGI IMG/M metagenome (GOLD analysis project Ga0315279, IMG submission 203694) | Sediment microbial communities from Yellowstone Lake, YNP, Wyoming, USA - YL17G06_20 | ecosystem: Environmental > Aquatic > Freshwater > Lake > Sediment | place: USA: Wyoming | collected... | reverse complement strand
CTTGTTTACTCAATAGATCAGTAATGGGGAATCGCATATGATACACTCTCCTCTCTTTGTTGTTTTTGTGAATAGTATATCATATATGTCAAGCTTCCTTTTCACCTAATTCCCCATATGAGCCAACTTTTTATCATTCTAATGTCAATACAAACTGATTCAGATTGACGGATAAATAATGACAAGCTATAATATCATCTGCTGAGAATAATATTATATATGCTTTGATATACATAGATTCCTATTCTTCAAAGATTTTTACACAGACGAAATTGATCCAAGTGAGATATATATTGATTAAAACAACAATCCAGTTAACACATTTTGATATGGCTGGTACTACTATTGATGATGAAGTCGGGAATACATCCGAAGAGTTTGAAGGAAAACCACTCCCAATTATGATTGATGGTTTCCAATATGGATTGGCTAAAATTGGAGTAGTTGCTTCTTTCAATGATATAAACAAACATAGAGGTGCTAAAAAGCTAGATGCATTATATGATATAGTTACGGAACTTAGTCCAGAAATCATCTCAAATAATGAAAGATGGCAGATGGCAAGACAAGCTCATGAACATTTTATACAGAGGGGGATTGAATTAGCAGAAAGAATCCAAGCAAAAACAGGTGTCTTGGATTTATTTCAGAAACTCAAAGACAAAGGAGTATATGTTATAGTGGCAACAGGCTTCCCTAATGAAATAACGGATGCCCTCATTACCAATCTAGGTTGGCTAGATAGAGACTATGTTGACCTTGTAGTAAACGCAGAACAAGCAGGTGGAGGAAGACCTGCACCGAACATGATTAATTTTGCATTGAGATCGGCGGGATTACTGGTAATTCCAGATTCTGACTTAGGTAAAATACATTCGGATTTCAATTATTCCATTGTTATGAAAGTAGGGGACACTTCTAAGGACGTTGAAGAGGGTCTAAAAGCAGGCGCCTTGACAATCGCAACACTTGAAGGAACTCAATCATTGGAAGAGATCACCAGCAAAGGACAACCCGATTATATTGTTAAACACACGAGAGATATTATTGGGCTTGTTGATAGTGGTAAAATAGCCCTGAAACCCTATAAATCCTAATATCAGACTATCTTTGAGATAAATATTGGAGGCGAAAATGATTACTGAATTATTCCTTAAAATCAAAACAATACTATTTCAGAATAAATTCTGGTCTCAGTGTTTTTTCAAAACGCTTTTGATGTTCAGTTTGCTAACTATCTTTTTGTGTGCTGATCTTCTGATCAAGCAAGGCATATCTCAAGAACCTAAAGAAAGGATGGATGGAAAAATGACAGATATATTATCTTTAGATATTTCTGATGCGACACAATGGACTGCTCACACTGATTGGCTAAATAATCCGTCAGATGAATACGAGGTACGTAAACAAGAAAATATCTTGGACTTTTCGGTTCAAGAAGCCGGTCGAGGTATGAAATGGTCACTGAATTTCCCTAAACCTATTGATCTGAATAAAAAATCATACCTAGTTATAGATTACCGTGCTGAAGGTATCTCTGCATCTAGCGATTATTTCATCTATATGAACGTCAGGATTGGAGACTCTAACAAAGAGCTTTATACCATAATGCCCGGTGATCTGGAAGGCGATGGCAGATGGCGTAAGGTAATAGCTGAAGTACCAAGTGCATATCTGAATTGGATAGCGATTCAAGTTCAGGCAAAAACAATGTCAGCACACATTCAGATCAAGTCAATATCTTTCACTTCAGAAAAACCTGAGTTTTCAATTTCGGATTTTCTTGATATAAACTATAATTGGGATAGTAATCAGTTTGATATTGTTGATATATCACCATACTGTAATGCAGATGTAAATGAGAAACTAAAACAGATGGGGTTAAAATCTCAGTGGTTTAATTCTGAACGGGTAACTACTGATGGTATTCCATTTCAAGTAACCCTTACACCATCTAACATAATTTCAACAAAAATAAATTCAGTGGAGACTTTCACCATACCGATCCACCATAAAGCAGGAGAGCTTTATCTATTACTCGGAGCTTACTTTGAGGGGAATGAGGAGCCTTCCATCGGTTTTGGCAAACTGACGAGAATAACACACGTTGAGCGATTTGTTACTGAGATAGTTTATGAGGATGGCATAAGTGATTTCGTTTTCCCTTCCCGTGTTGGCTCTGAGCGATATGTAATTGAAAATACTATGGGAGTTTACCGTGTTATCCCAACGCGCAATGTTGACATAAAGGAGATTAAGATTCATGATAGAATGCGTCAGGGAGAATTCTATCTGGCGGGATTGACAATCTCAAAACAGTCTTTGATAGAACCAAAGGCAGAGAAACCAATACAAATAATCCAGAGTGAAGGCAAAAGCATAATTAAACCTGATGTTATGATTAGCTTTGATAATCACATCATCACATTGAACAATGGTTATCTAAAGGCTACGCTAAATACTGAAGATGGGCTTATCTTTACGTCACTTGAAAACGGATACACTAATACTGAATGTTTAGCTAATGCTTCGCCAATATTCGCTGTTACGCTAGGCAATGAATTGGTTTCGTCATCGGATTTTCAGGTGAAAGAAGTATCAATTCAGGCAGGAAAAGTTGCTGAAGTCTCATTGGTGCATGATTTCGTTTCTGCTCATTTAACCCTTTCATTTGATGACGATAATCAATTGAAATTCGCTTTGAAACTAACCAACACATCAGATAAACAGATAAAAACCACTCCTTCGTTCCTGATTCTGGAAAATATCTTCATATCCTCGTCAAAAGTGACTTCAACACAATACGACCAATGGTATTGTTTCCCACGTCGTGGCGCAGTTATCAACAACGTTCCTACCAGCCTTAACGAACCTTACAGCGGGTCATTTCCAATGCAATTTATGGATGTCTATCATCAGCAGTTGGGCGGTATATACGTCATGAAACATGACTTGAGTGATGAATATAAATGGTTCAAGCTGAAAAAAGATAAAGTGATTTCACTTAGGATTGACTACATGGAGAAGGAACTCAAATCTGGTGAAAGCTTTATTTTACCTGAAGTAGTCATCGGAACACATTCAGGTGACTGGCATGATGCATTGATGGCATATCGTCATTGGATGAAAAGCTGGTATAAGCCACTTGTCGAACGAAAACAATGGTTTATGGAGATTTTCAATTTCCGTCAGCAATTCATGCACTTCGACTTGCCTAGAAAAAGCGGTATATTCGATAATGATACAAAAGAATATCATTTCCGTAAGACTATGGAAAAGGATATATCTGACTTTGGTGGTGTTGATTATCTTCACATATTCGACTGGGGTTGGTCAAAGGAATATGGGAGATGCGGAGATTACGATCATTGGGAACAGATCGGTGGAGTAGAATCATTTCGCAAGGCTATCGCCGAAGTTCAGAGTATGGGGATACCTGTGGGTCTTTATATCGAAGGCTATCTTGTAGACCCGGAATCGAATATAGGTAAAGCTCATGGCACAGAATGGCAGTTACTCGATCAGGATGGCAAGCCATACAGCTTTTTTGCACCAAGCTACAATATCTGTTCCGCAGTTAAAGATTGGCAGGAATATCTTTCGCAGACTTATGCGCGTGTCTGGCGAGAAACCGGGGTTAATGGCTTCTACGTTGATGAGATGGGTTTCGCCGATCCCGGTCATTTCTGCTATAATCCGAATCATGGTCACTCAATACCGGAATCGCCATTGCGTGGTCAGCGTGATCTGGTTCGCAAAATTCGAGAATCCCTGCCGAAGGACGTAGTGGTATATACCGAAGAAAGCCCAACTGACGTGAATTCTCAATATCAGGATGGCAGTTTCACTTATGCTATTTCCAGTGTCTCGGATGAATTATCACCTACGCATCTGAATCTTTATCGTTTCGCTTTCCCGAATTTCAAAACCTTTGAGATCATCACCTGCGATCGACCACTTGGAAGCGATTACCAGAGCGTTAAGCGGATATTCTTTAACGGTGAAGGCATCTGGATTGAAGGTATAGCAGATGATTGGTTTACACCAGAAACCAGAGCATTTATCGCCAAAATGAATCACGTCATTAAAGCACACGTCAAGGCTTTTACCAGCATGAATCCAATACCATTAGTTCACACATTAATAGAAGGTATATACGCAAACGAGTTTCCAACTGAGAAAGAGATAGTTTGGACGATATATAACACCAATTATTCAACAGTCAGGGGAGAAATTATGGCTATACCTCATAAAGATGGTGCAAGTTATTATGATGCCTGGAACGAAAAGGAATTGAATCCACGAATACATCAAAGTAAAGCTTATTTTGACATAGAAATTGGACCTAAAGATATTGGGTGCATAATTCAACGTCATGAAAGGAAAAAAAATTGAACGATAGAGAAAGATTTCTTGCCACAATGCGTTTTGGACAACCAGATCGAATACCGTATTGGGAATGTGCGTTCTGGGGTGAGACTTTTGCTAGATGGGAAGCAGAAGGTATGCCTGCATCTGCGTTACATCCCAATGGACCGGGCAGTGGTCCGACAGAAGATTCATTGAGAAGCTATTTCGGATTTGATCGTAGTTCTGGTGTATACTTTCGTGGAACTATGCCGGTAAATCTCGGTTATGTACCGGGCTTTGAATATAAACTCATATCTGACGAAAATGACGTTATTACTGAACAAGGCGGGGACGGTGTGATTTCACGATGGTCAAGGAAAGGAAATTCTACCAGACAATTTATTCGTTTTCCGGTACAGAATAGAGAAGATTTTCTTGAGATCAAGAAAAGACTTGATCCCTCTACCCCTGGACGAGTAGGTGATGGATTGAAAGAAAGAGTTTTAAAACTTCAATCCGATGGCGCTCCAACGTGCTTACAGGTCGGTGGATATTATGGTTTTGCACGTAGTCTTATGGGAATGGAAGGGCTTTCAATCGCTTTCTATGATCAACCGGAGCTTGTTGAGGAGATATTTGAGTATCGAACCGAATACGTATCGCAGATAATCGAAAAAGCGCTTCAGGAAGTACGCCCTGACTTTGCGGAGTTCTGGGAGGATATGTCATACAAAAGCGGGTCGCTAGTATCACCAGTTTTGTATCGAAAATTGGCATTGAAGCACTATAAGCATATAACAGATTTACTTCGACGTTATGGAGTTGATATTGTTTTGCTAGACTCCGATGGAAACGTTGATGAGCTAATTCCAATATGGCTTGACGGTGGTATTACGTGCATCTGGCCACTGGAAGTTGCTTCTGATATGGACCCGGTAGCTGTTCGTAAAAAATATGGAAAAAGTCTTGGGTTGATAGGCGCTATTGATAAGCGTGCTATGGCAAAAGGCAAAAAAGCCATTGAAGAAGAAGTAATGTCTAAAGTTCCGTTCCTTGTAGAAACAGGTGGATTTATTCCTACCTGCGACCATGCTGTACCACAGGACGTATCGCTAGAAAACTATCAATACTATCTTGATTTGATCCACAAGATTGCAGAAGGAAGATAGTTTTTCTTATCACGAATTACACAAATATAAATCCCCAAAAAATTCGTGCAATTCGTGATAATATGAAGTTTTTCAACCGTCTAGTGAATTTTACATTCCGATGGAGGGTTGCTATGTCTACTCAGCTAAAAGTTGTTATGTTTACTGATCAGGTGAAATCAACTCCTAATACAGCAAAGCGAACGCAGGCTGAAATTAAAAGGATTTCTGATGAACAGAAGAAACTCACGCAAGAAGTAATAAAAATGTATAATGGCAATATAATCAAATATACCGGTGATGGTCACTCTATTGAGTTTCTTTCCTGTTCCGACTCAGTTAAATGTGGATTTACTTTACAGCAAAAAGTCAAAATACGAAACGATGCACAGACCAATGATCATCTAAAGTTTGAGCTTCATATCGGTATTGAATTGGGTGACGTAATTGTTTTGTCAAATGGAGATTTACGAGGTAACGCAGCGAATATTGCGGCGCGTGTTTACTCGGTATGTCCTCCCGGTGAAGTATATTTCACAGAGAAGGTAATGAATGAGCTTCACCAACGTGAATTTCAGATCGCTGAAGTTGAAAGCCCGCCGTTAAAAGGGATAGAGAAAGAAATAAAAATCTATCGTCTTGAGGGATTGAGTTATGAAATTTCTCCACACAACCCTTTTACCTGGCGTACCGGTATTACCAGAGCGGAAGATTTTTTCAATCGTGATAGGGAAAAACATACGATCCGAACCTTTTTACAAGGGCGTCAAAGCTGTCAGATCGTTGGGTCAAGGCGCATCGGAAAAACCTCTTTGCTATTGCAAATCAAACACATTGCTTCGGAATTGGATGGGAACGCTGTCGTTGCCAACATAGATTTACAGAACCCACACTGTTTTACTTTATCCGAATGGCTGTTATGTGTAGGTCAGGTGTTTGGGTGGAAGACAAAACCTATCAATCTGGTGGAGTTTGGCGACTGTATAGAAACCATGTTATCGAAAGCAAGAGTTTTGCAAATGCTGTAAAGCTAGGTTTTAAGCCAGTCTACAAAAGCGATATTCAATAAAGTGAGTAATAATGCGGTTTTGCAGAATTGGATTGGCATCATATCTGATCAATATCACCAGCAATCACCCATTTATGTGTCTTTCCAGTTGGATTTTGTTAGAACATTAGCCAAATATATCCATATTCCGATCTTGTAAACACTGATTATTACTCATTCTACACACAGTGGCATTCAAAAAACCTAATGTTTACGTAGTTCCACATCATTTGCAAAAGCCTTGGAAAGAACAACATCCAATCTTGTGTTTGGACGAGTTTGAGGAATTTAAACTCAGGCGTAATGAGTTTACCCATGATTTTTTCTCAGCCTTGCGTTCTTATGGACAGCGGGGAATGTCAATTATTACTACCTCACAAAAACCACTCAGTGAATTGACAGAACAGGGTGACTCAAGCTCACCTTTTTATAATACCTTTCCTATTACTAAACTTGGCGTTTTTTCCAACGAGGATGCAAAGGATTTTGTCAATTTAAAACGCCCCGGTATAGAGCCTTTTACACCAAAAGAAAGAAGCGAAATTCTAAAACTTGCAAACCGGCATCCGCTTGCGCTTAATGTTGCATGTTTCCACGTATTAGAATCAAAAAGAAGCAATGAAAGCTTGATTGTTGCTATGCAAAGAGCTGAAGACGACATGCACGCCCACTTACCCGGCTGGGGGAAAGGTCGTTAGTTATGAAAAGCTACCTCCTCTGGTTACTCCGGCAACTCTATCTAATCTACTTCTGCCCAACCAGATTCGAGCGTGAAATTGAAAGCTTGCATATACATGGGGCAAGATCAAGATTAAGTTATAGCTTCCGCTACTTTGTGAAAATGCTTCCCTGGATCGTTGTTTTGTCTGCCGTCGGAATCATTATTAACTGGCTTTGTTTCGAAGGATTCGGTCTCACCTCCGAATGGAAGTGGCCTGTTGTGGCAAAAGGCGTGGCAGAAGGCGTGGCAGCCAGCGTGGTACTCGGTGTGGCAGCCGGCGTGGCATTCGGCGTGACAGCCAGCGTGGGAGTCGGCGTGGCAGTCCCATTTGTATTTTGGTTTGTATATTTTCGGTTGTTGACATATCCTCTTGATACTATGCTTTCTGCTATTGCATACTTCATGGGACGCTGGCGGCAGGATATATTGGCACAAGCATGGCGGATATGTCCGGTCTCGTGGAATGAGGTGATATGGCTGCCACTACCCTTCGTAAGTAAGCTACTGGTATTAATGACGCAGCGAAATAGGGAGGAAAGTTTTCGGCAGATAGCCTTCGTTACCGCTGAACGCAGACTTCAGCGCTCTGCCGCACTTAAAGCGTTATTGAAAATAACTATTAATGATCTGCATGCAGAATCTGTATCGGAGTTATCTAACATTACGGAGAAGTTAAGCTGGACAATAGACGCACCCATTGATCTGCCCGTTGAACTGAATACGTCTCTACCTCGTTTTGAACGGATAGCACAACACGTTGAGCAATACCATACACTTAACGGTATGTATCGTAAAAGCGAAGCATTGAAACACGCAATTGATGAGATAGAAGCGCTGCAAAAAAGTCTTATCACCATACACAGAAAATTCGCACCGGATATCCTTCGAGCGGCAAACGAGTGGCGCAGGTTACTAGAAGAAGAGCATGAGCAAATCAGGATATACGTTGATTCAAGTAAAGAGATCCCGAACCCATTTATTTTTGGTAATCCCGTTACCGAAACGGAATACAATGTATTCACAGGTCGGAAAGATATTGTAATTCAAATTGAGGAGAGTGTGCTTGGTGCTATACAATTACCGATGCTTTTACTGCACGGGCCACGAAGGATGGGAAAAACAAGCATTCTGAATCAGCTACCCCGGCTTCTTGGTCCAGATTTTGCGCCCGCTGTGTTAGATTGTCAGGATCCTGCTGTTACCGGAAGCCTAACTACATTATTAGAATACGTCTCTAAAGCTATCAGTATCGGTTTGTTGCGACGGCGTGTGGCAGTTCAACAGCTAACCCATACCGAGTTAGAACACGAACCTTTCTCTATCTTCAACAAATGGCTGGACAGTGTTGAACAGATTATGCCGCCAAATATGCGCGCTTTGCTGTGTTTAGATGAATACGAAAGGTTGAAGTACGCACTAGATGAGGGTTGGGGTAGGAAGTTTTTAGACTACCTTCGGCATACTTTTCAATATCGTTCGCACGTTGTAATAATGTTCTGCGGGTCGCATACGTTTGAGGAACTGGGACCAGAATGGACTGATCGATTTATAAGTGCAAGGCGAATACGGGTAAGCTTTCTAACTCAAAATGAGGTACTTCCTTTGCTAACCAAACCGATTCCTGAATTTGATATGACCTATACACAGGAGGCATTAGAGGCAATATACTGTGCTACTAATGGTCAACCTTTTCTCACGCAGGCAGTCGCCTTTGAACTTGTTCAGTTCCTAAATCAGCAACATCGCAAAAATGCAGAAATTGATGACGTAGAGAAGGCAATAACACACGCATTGGTCAGCGGAGGTGAATATTTTGCTAATGTTTGGTACGATGCAGGTGAGGATGGTCAGGCAATATTGCGTGCAGTAGTCAAAGATGATATTCCGCCAGACTTTCCTTCTGCACGAACTCGCTTACGAGAGCAAGATATTCTGAATAACAATGGAGAATTTATAGTACCAATGGTAAAACGTTGGGTGAAAAAGAAAACACAATAGCATATCAATGAATTGAATATTTTTATTGATTACTTAGAAAAAATCAAGTAATATAAGAGTGTTAGTTTATAGTTCGGAATCTTATAATTTTGCATTGAGCAAAAAATATCGGAGGTACACTAATGAAAGTTACGATTTTATGTTTATGCGCTTTGTTATCACTTAGTTTTGTAAGTGGTATATATGCGATCACTGATGACTTTAACGACGGCAATGATACTGGTTGGACGCAGATTCTAGGAACATGGAGTGTCAATAATGGTGAATATGTCCAAACAGAAACAGCATTTGCGTCAACTGCTACTAATGATACTTATCTCCGTAGCTTCTTTGGGGATGTAAGCTGGGAAAACTATACTTTTGAAGCAAAAGTCCGTATAGAAAACGGAGGTACTGTTGCTCCTATCATTGGAATTTTCTTCAGAGTGACGGATAAATCAGCAACAGGAGATTACTATTATTTCAGGCTTGATACTCGTGCCGCTGAAGGACCAGCGCTTATCAAATCACCCAATACGATTTTGCAGGAAAATATGGCTAAACCTGCCAGTGCTGGACAGAACTACGTTCTTAAAGTTGACGTCACTGGAGATAACATTAAATGCTACATAGATGGACAATTGGAGATTGAGTTACAAGACAGTTCTTTTTCAAAAGGTGCTGTTGGCGTTGGAACATTTAACACAGAAGGGCATTTTGACGATGTAAACGTCATTAGTAAAGATGTTACAAGTGCAGTTTCAATGAATGGAAAACTAACCACTACATGGGCTTCGATCAAAAATTAGTGTATTTAACACACCCCCGGACCCTCTCAAGAGGAGAGTTTACCAATTCTCTTCTTGGGATGGAATTAAAGGGTGAGAGGGTATAACGATGAAAACAATAACTTTATGTTTATGTGCTATATTGTCACTTAGCTTTGTAAATGGAATTTATGCTCTCATGGATGACTTCAATGACGGTAACGCTAAAGGTTGGGATGAGATTCAAGGAACATGGAGTGTCAAAGGTAGTGAGTATATCCAAGAGGATACAAAATGGACATCTACCACTACTAATGAGACTTACACTCGCAGTTTCTTTGGTGATGTAAACTGGACAGACTATACTCTTGAGGCAAAGGTCCGCATGAATAACGGTGGTGAAACGGCGGCTATCGTTGGGATTTTTTTCAGAGTAACAGATAAAACAGAAAAAGGAGATTATTACTATTTCAGGCTTGATGCCCGTGCCGCTGAAGGACCAGCGCTTATCAAATCTCCTAATGTGATTTTACTAGAAAATTTAGCCAAACCATCCAAACTTAACCAAAACTATGTTCTTAAAGTCATTGTTACTGGAGATAACATTCAGTGCTACATAGATAATAAATTAGAAATGGAGGTGCAAGATAAATCTTTCCCAAAAGGAGCTATTGGGGTTGGAACATTCAACACAGAGGGATATTTTGATGACGTAAATGTCAACGGTAAAGGCATCGCCACAAATGCGGTCTCGACGAAAGGTAAACTTACTACTACTTGGGCTTTTATTAGAAACTTTTAATGAGGAGAACAAAATGAACATTAAACCGGGTTTTACATCACTTTTTAACGGAAAAGACTTGTCTGGATGGATCGGTGACACAAAATACTGGTCTGTTAAGGACGGATGTATTGTTGCTAGTTCAGTTGATGGGCTAAAGCGAAATCTTTTCCTGTGGACTGAGAAAGAATATTCCAACTTCGTGATGTCCAGCGAAATTCGCCTTCTTGGTTTCAATAGCGGAATTCAATACCGAAGCGTTGTTGATGATAACGGAGTCATGGCAGGATATCAGGCTGACATCGGCGATGGATGTTGGGGTTCTCTCTACGAAGAACGCTTGCGAGGAGTTATAGTTCCTTATAAACCACAGCTTGTTGAGCCGATCTTGAAGAAAGAGGATTGGAACGAGTTCCAGATTGTTGCTGTGGATGATTACATGATCCTGATCTTGAATGGTGTTGTAACTGTTGAGCTATACGATCCAAGCGGCGCCAAGAAGGGCTTATTCGGTCTTCAACTTCATGGAGGACCACCGCAGGAAATATTCTTCCGTAATCTGTGTATAAAAGAATTCGGTATCTAATCTAACAAAGAGGGACAGACACTTATGTCTGTCCCTACATACGTTTGGAATCTGATTGGACTCATACCTACCATTGGTTTGACGGAGCCATATCCCATGCGTTTAAATTCTTTATGCTTGTGGAACCTCCACTACTAAACAGGGATACTCCAAGACTATCGTTTCTCGTTGGGCAAATTTGCTGTGTAATGCACTGTTGCCCATTTGCGAATACTTCCAGAATTGAGCGATCCAAAAAGATATGCAATTTCAGCATTTCTCCATGCTTTAATTCAAAAGGTGCTTCCTGTGTCTGCACTTGAGGATTTTCTCCCCCACCCATACAGAGTGACCAGTATTTAATGTCTTTATTTAGGCTGGATTTGCTGAAATCAATTTTCAACATTTTTGATTTCGGGTTGTAAGCGATAACTGTTTGCTCTGCACCATCCGGTGAGCGACGGATTATAACCCCAAACTCCTGCGCATCCTCTGGCTGTATCTCTACAATCAATTCAAGGCTATCACCATGAATGTTATCCATTACCAATTCTTTATTAGTTGGTAGCTTAATATTTTCATGTTTGCGATGATTTTGTCGAAGTTCTGTCAATTCTTCAACTGGTTCAATTTTTAATGTTCCATCATCTGCCAGTGACAATATTCGTGGTATTGTCATAACTCCACTCCAACCATAAGCCTGTTGCATTTCAATAGGTCGTCTATCAAGTATCCAAGCCCAGAAAATACGCCGTCCTTTGTCGTCAACAAGGCTTTCTGGTGCAAAGCACGTACCACCTGCCCAATTCATACGGGCATGACTTTCGGGATAGAAAGTTTCGTTTTCAAAACTTCCCAAGTAATATCGGCAACCACGCTTGTGACTAATACAAAGTAGCATATACTTGTCACCCAATCGGAAGAAATCCGGACAAGAGCAATCTTCATCAGGATCAATCCAATTATTATCAGTTTTAATGAAGGGATTCAGATACTTCCAATTTATAAGATCACTCGACTTGAATAGTGTAGGTGTACCCCCACCAAAAATAGCATAATAAGTATCGCCTTCCATCCATCCATGTGGATCCCATGAGCTATATTTTCCGAAATCAGGGTCGCCTTCTTTTGGGCTTGGAACAATAGGGTTCTCTGGTAATTTTTTCCAGTTTACAAGGTTATATTCCGAGCTTGTGGCTATACAATTACCAATACCACATCCATGATAGAGAATTGTGGCTTCACCGCGCTTATTTATAAATGCGTTACCACTGAAAATTCCTTGATCTAGATCACCGGGCAGGGGCGCAAGTGCTGTGGGATAATGTGTCCAGTGTATCAAGTCAATGCTTGAGGCATGACCCCAGCAATGTCCGCCATTAGGCAAGTTAGGATCTTGAAAGATGTAAAACAGATGATATTTGCCTTTCCAAAATATGCAACCGTTTGGATCAAAAGGCATGGCAAGCCCTTCCAGTGCAGTAAAATGGTACATAGGTCTGAGATGGTCTGTCAAAAGCTTATAACGTAATTCACGGGAATGTTTTATAAGATCGTCTAAACTTGTATTTTCCATGTTATCTCCTTTTCGTAATCGTTAAAAAATGCCATTTTGGCACAATGGTAGGATGGGTAAAGGGTTTTGATCCGTTATTTGAAATTTATTAATCAGTCATTGCTTATGGTAGAAGCCAAATCAATATAAGCGAAAACCATTTACCCATCCTACAAAAAAACCATTTTTTAACGATTATTTTTCACTTAAAGAGGTATTAGATTATCAACGTCGGCGCTTGGCAATGTCAGAAACAAGCTTGAATTTCTCTACTGTTACACCGGGAGGACAGGAATCCGAATTTGCAAGAACAAAAGGTCCACCTGAACCGTCTGTGATCACTTGTTCCACGTAAGGCTCTAGTTCTTCCATCGAAAGGTTCAGGAACATTACAGGCTCAATACCACCGATGATGCAGAAATCCGATCCAACTATTTTTCTTGCTTCCTTCAGGGATAAATTACCTGTAGGAAATGATGGTATGCTTTCCACATCGTAAACACCACTTTCTTTCATCGGTGTAAGAATAGCTTTGACATGACCACATGCGTGCTGGAAATATCGCTTTCCATTAGTTTTAAGCATATTACACCACTCCCCGATCTCAGAAGCAATGTATTTTTGATAGAGTTTTGGAGAGTAATTCTGCGTACCAGAATCTTCCCACGTTAGAAAATAATCGTAGCTTTCTGTTTCAGCAACTAGACATGCCGCTTTCAGATCATTTTCTAGCATAGTTTGCCATAAGGTTTCCACAGTATCAGTATAATCCACTAGAGCATATATTAATTCTACTGTTCCAACGTAATTCTCTATCATTGATTGGAAAGCAGATTTACCACGAGGAATAAGCATACCGATTGATACACCTTCAGAACCAACAGCGTTAAGATGGTTCTTTACATGCTCCAGATTCACTTCATAACGAGTATTTTCCTCAATCCATAATCGAACCTTGAAATCTTCTTCAGTTTTTAGTGAATGTTCTACAAGGAAGCTTGTACCACCTTCTTGGCTTGGTATATATGCTTCTCGTATCTTCCCCACAGGCGTGATAGTTTCATTAACATTAAGATTACCCTCTTGATAGCTTCGGGTTTCGAGTTTAGGTGGAATCGGTGGAATCCCTATAACAGGACACGGAGCGCCTCTCCACAATGGATCAGCATTAATGCTTTTAAGAAAAGCCAATTCACCATTATTCCGAACTGATTCAGGAAAGTATCCCCAAACGTAAGCCAGAAAAGGTGAAAATGGAACATAATCAATGTCACGTCCCTCTATTGCCGATTGAATTCTTTCTTTTGATGTCATTCTATATATTTTCTCCTACCTTTTCACGAATTAGGAAATAGAACGCAGATTTAGCGAATAAATTAGTAATCAGCGCTCAATATAATAAACCATTATCAGAGATACTTCAATGGTTAAGTAGTCATATATGGATTGTTCTAAGCTAAACATTGTAGCCTTCACAGATCAGTTACAATCAACTCTTGAATATCAAATAATCTTGTTGTATCATCTTTAGAAGACAGCAGATATCCTCCTATCTTAAATTTCATCTTTGGAGAGAGCTAATGCAAAAATATCTATCCCGTGACTTGAAGGTTCTATCGGTTGCTTTTTTTTTCATATTCATAGGGTCATCATTTCAGCAATTCTTAATTCCCTACCTTCAGAGTGCGACTTCATGGAGTGCCATGAAATGCTCCGTGATACTCATGGTCGTCTACTCTACATTCTTAATCTGGCGAGTATTTGTAAACTATACGATTAAGCTGTTGGGTGATTATCTGTCAATATTTCTTGGATCGCTGACGTATTCCGGTTTCATGCTTTCGCTTTATCTGACAAAGCAATATCCTTTGATAATTCTCTCTGCACTCGTATGGGGATGGGGTGCAGCGGCTCTCTGGATCACAAGTAGCACTCAGGTTCTTGATGCAGTTAAAACCTCAAAGTATGGGATGGCTTCTGGAATTTTTTACTGCGCCACACATCTGGGATTTGCTGTTGGCGTTTTCATGCTTGGTAACATAGGAGAACGATTTGGGGGAGATTGGTCAGTACTTACTGCTGTCTTTGCAATAGTTATCGGTAATGTAGTGATCCTTTTCATTCCACGAAAACGTGTTGAACGAGAATTCGACATCCGCATAGCATTTACAATGATGCTGGAATCAAAGATCAGGATCGTCAGTTTCTTTCTTTTTGCATCATCACTCAGTTTTGGGCTGATGCTTGGTGCTTTTACTGGTATTGCAAAAGAGCATGGACTTGCTTATCTTGCAAGTGCGGCGGTCTCTGCACCGATAGCAAGGGCTATATTGAGCTTATTGGGTGGGGCTGTATCAGATAAACTTGGTCGAGGTAAGACGCTATTTTTATCTTTTGCCATAAGTTTTGTCGGATTGTTCTTTGCGGGTATATGGTCGAATATATTCACGCTTGGTTTCAGTGCTTTAAGTCTTGGGTTACAGGGTGGTCTTGTTCCAGTAACGGCGATGGCTATAATCGGCGACTCTGTACCTTCGGAAAGAAGGCATCTAGCTTTTAGTGCAACGTTTGTCTGGCGTGATCTTGGTGTTGTTGTGTCTTTATTTTTAGGACAATATTTGAGTTCATTGATGGGGAGTTTCAGGGGAACTTTCCTCGTATTTGCGTGTGTTTTTTTGATATGTGCATTTTTAGCGCTAACGCTGATTAAACGTGAAAAAAATACCATTTAGTAATCGTTAAAAAATGCCATTTTGACATAGCGTAGGGGCAGGTTTCGTTGATATAATAAAAAGTCTAAACAGGTAAAAAGGCTTTATTTTATTTACAAATATTGAAAAAACTGACAAAACCTGCCCTTACAGGAAATTCATTTTTTAACGATTACATTTAACATTATTGGGAGAAGCATGATGACAAAAATGAGTCATAGAGAAAGAGTGATTACAGCCTTTTCACATAAACAACCTGACAGAATACCTATTGATCTTGGATCAACCAGAAATTCAAGCATTGTAGTTGAGGGTTATGAAAGGTTAAAGTCTCATTTCAACATTCAGGAAGAGAATGTTCTCATTAGCAGGATGATGCGCGTTGTTAATGTAAATGAGCAGATATTACAAGCACTTGATATTGATACAAGGGGTGTTTTTCCTTCCACACCACCAGACATTACCACAGGTGATAGAAGCTACAAAGATGAATGGGGAATAGAAAGAGTGAATCCTCCCGGATCAAATTACTATGATCAGGTTAGTTTTCCTCTTTCAGGACCAATCTCTATCAATGACATTATAAAATATCCATTTCCTGAGCCACATAATCCCATCAGAACAAAAGGACTTAAAGAAAGGATCAAATATATTCATGATAATAACTATGCCTCTGTCTTGAATATGCCGAGTGGATTTGTTCATATAAGTCAATATCTAAGGGGGTTTGAGGATTGGTTTGTTGATATTGCTAGTGATAGGAAATTGATAGAGTGCCTTTTTGATGCGGTTCTTGACGTTAATCTTTCTATGTGTCGAATGATACTGCAAGAAGTTGGCAATGAGGTTGACGTCCTTATGGTTTCTGATGATCTCGGTTTTCAGGAGGGCTTAATGATCTCTCCATCGTTATATAGGGAAATTATCAAACCCCGTCACCAAAAATATTTTCAATTAATGCACGAAATGTCTTCTGCTAAAGTTTTATTTCATACATGCGGTTCAGTTGCAGACATTATTGATGATCTCATTGAGATTGGAGTGGATGCTATCCATCCTGTGCAAGTAACAGCGGTAGGAATGGATCCATGCAAATTGAAGAAGAAATATGGAGATAGGCTAGTTTTTTGGGGTGGAATAGACACACAATATATTCTCCCTCGCGGCAATATTAGTGAAGTAAAAGCAGAAGTAGAAAGACGTATAGAGGAACTGGGAGAGAACGGTGGATATATACTTGGTGCTGTCCATAATATACAGCCTGATGTCCCTTTAGACAATATATTGGCAATGTATCAATATGGCAGGTGACTTTGTAGAGACTAGGAAGTTTGCCATAGTCAAATGAGGTAACTATTTTCTAAAACTTGCTGGTTCTTTGGTATTCAGTGTGGAAATAAACCTTACATCCATCTCAAATCCCCCCTGCTCTCTTTGCTAAAGGGGGAGTTAGAGCCATTCCCCCTTTGAAAAAGGGGGTTAGGGGGATTTAAAATCTTTCAGTTTGAATATATTTCTACACTCAACATAGAAGAACCACGAAGTTTAAATCCATAGAAAAAGGAGAGATTGATAACATCATGTATGAATCATACACTTATCATGATCGTGGAAGTTGGAAAAAGACATTACATAGTAAAGCGATGTTCTTCGAGAAAAACTCGCAAGAACGTCATAACATTCTAGGATCCTATCCATCATCTGTCAGATTGATTCCACCAAAACACTACGCAGGTTCTCAGGAAGGCGCATGGCAGAAGATCATTGAAACAGGTGAATTACCACCGGGTTGGATTTTTGATCATGGAACTACAGGTCTTTCAAATGTAGCACATACCAGTTCATGGACAGGATGTCTACTAACATCTCAGGCTTTCCGTATGGCTTTTCTGCGCAGTCACTACGGCGAGGATAGTTTTGAATATAGAGATGCTTACACTCGTGCAAATGAAATCATTAATTCGATCCGTATTTTAACATTGGTAAGCGGACAGCCCGGCTATCTGGCAAGGGGAATTGCGCTTGGACATGGCGTATCTTATGAGGAACGAGGAAGGGCAGGCACTCGTGATTTATGGGCGCAAGGTGCAGGTGAGTTCTCACATCTGCGCTATCGTGGTGGTCCAAGTCATCACAATTATGACCAAGTTTTTCGTGGATTGGGCATTTACTACTTTATCGCCGCTGATACTGTCCAGAAGGATAAAATCCGTGAGATCATTGCTGATATGTCAAACTGGGCGCACCTGAGAAATAATATGGTTGTGATGCACGCAGATGATAAGCGAGTCAGCACTGTGCTAATCGGTGGATGGCGTGGACTGGAAGGGGATGATAAGCCATCCGGTGGTTCTGTCATGGCTATTACAGGACTGAAGATTGCATCTTTAGTTACTGGCAATAATCAAGTCAAAGAGCTTTATGATGAATGGGTTGAAAAACTGGGATTGCTTGATCCTGCAAGAAATCAGAAAAGCATAATGGGACATCCACGAGGAAATTATGACGATACTGACCATCTGCTAGCTGATCTCTATCTGCTGAATATCATTGAGGAAAATGATGAGTTACGTGCATTTTATCGCAAATGCGTAAAAGATTCGTGGGAAGTGCATCGAGAAGATAAAATGGCATGGTTTAATTTTGTCTACCGTGCTGTTCTTGGTGATGAATATGGAGATATAGAAGGTTCGCTTTGGAATCTGCAAACGCATCCAACCTGTCGTGTGTTTCAGCCAAGAATGAATAGTATCCGAACAGACATCGAGTTCCACGAAGCCAATGGCAAAAGGGAATCCCTGCATCCACTACCAGTATATGAACGCCCTTCAGATAATGAATATGAGTGGAAAGGAAATCCTTATGGTCTTGATGGATGGACATCACGTATTGTATCAGTGCTTGAGGTTTCACCACACGACCCTTATATACAATTTGCGGCAGATACATCGGGTGTTTCTTATTGGAGTAATACGCAAGGAGAAATATGGCATGGGATGGTTGGTCTACCAAGAGTTTATGATTTTCTTTTCTCACCTGATTACCCGTGGATCGCTTTCGCCGCAACCGATGGCGGGGTCTATCGCACATTAGATGGTGGAGTCCATTGGAATCCTGTATTCAATCAACCAGTAATGCAATTGCAATTTTGCCCGAATAATACTCACGTCCTATATGCTGTGGGTCGTAATGGCGTTTACAAAAGCGAGGATATGGGTGAGTATGATATGGGTCTTATCTGGCGTAGTGTTAGCGGGAACGCTCCAACAGAATCGGTATTTGCTGTGGAACTACGTGGAGATTTGCCTGTTATATACCTTTTGACACGACAAGGATTATATTCCAAAGCGGAGGATGATTCAGAATGGAAAGCTTTTCCGAAATTCACTCGTCGTAGTGGATTCTCAACCGTTGACCAGATTTTGGGCAGACCATTGTGGTTAAAAATAGACCCACATATACAAGGACGTCTCTTTAGGGCAGTTGAAACAGAACGACGAGATACTATTGTTAGCGTCAGTGATGATTGCGGTCAGACTTGGGGTCCTGTGCTTCGTGAATTGAAACCACTTACTGACTGGTCGTTGGGATTGGTTGATTCTACTATAAACGGTACAGAATTAAGGAGTTTGAGAGAACGTTTTCGAGAGTTTCGTATCAGTGATCTGCGTGTGGACTCGACAAACCCGGATGTTTGGTATGGAATGATGGAAACCGGTGTTGCTGTAACCAGAGATGCAGGTAATACTTGGTCTATAAGCAGAGATGGACTGGATATTCCAAGAGTTTACGCTATCTGGATACCTAGACATGCAAATCTCGTCATGATCGGTACTCCCACTGGAATGTATGTAAGTAATGATCAAGGCAAAAGCTGGACAGATACCCCGCTTATTCCTCAAGAGGAAGGTGCAATTCGCTCAGAGATCGGCGGGATAGGCTACTTAACGGCATATTGGATGGGACGCTATCATGATTTCATTACGTTGGAAGATGCTAATGAGGAGTGGTGGTCGTGGAGATAATCTTCTGTCATAGTAATTGTTAAAAAATGCCATTTTGACATAGTATTTCAAAGTTTTTCACAACCCCCTGACCCCCTTTGCTAAGGGGGAATGTTGACACGACTCGATTTATTCCCCCTTAAACAAGTGAATACCCCTCATAATTCCCCCTTAAAAAAAGGGGGTTAGGGTTGTTTTTATTGCACTTTTTGTATTTTTCAACGATTACTTTGTAAACACTATTATTGACAAACCATCAAGGCTATTTTATAATTACCAAAGTATTGATTTTTTCGTTACACTACGTCAAAAAGGAGGACTGCAACTATGAAATTTGCCAATTCTCTCGCGGTTTTGATATTAGTCTCTAGTGTGATTATATTTATTGTTGGTTGTGGAGGAGAAACGACCTATCAGATCGAGGTAAAAAACCAGTTGCCGGTCTCTGCAACAGTTTCGTTAGATGGTGCGCAAAAGATTGTTGTGGAAGTTGGTGGAAATGGGCAGTTCACAAATGTCTCTGAAGGTTCTCACCTGCTGCGTGCTGAAACTTCTGGTTATGAACCAATCGAAGAATCTGTGCAAGTTAATAGAGACATAGTATGGGTAATAGAGGAATAATAATTCAATAGATTCATAAATATGGGAGGTGTCACATGCGTTTTGTTACATTGGTTCTTCTTATCACATTATCTATACTCTTTATTTACGGATGTAGTGAGGATGAGCAATCTCCTTTAGAAGTCGTCAGCAAAGCGGAGAAGCTTACTCCACCAAGTGGGTCAACTACCGGCGCTATTGAGATTCCCACGGATAGCAAAATAAAACCCGATGATATGAAGATTCTCGTTGGCGGAGAAGAGATAACGCCTTTTGCAACCGGAGAGTTTTTTGTTCCTGAACCTGAGATACCGCAGATGCTTATTGCTATGAATCCTGATGGCAAAGTGCGCTATTTTGGCTACGTTATTCCAGCGGATGCACAGGGCGCACCTGCACGAGGAAAAACTACAATACAGGCACTTGCGCAGTGCAACCTTAGTGCTGAGTCAACGGCAATCGAACTTGTATTCTTAAACTCCATGCTCCACGCTTTGCCTACCGAATTATATTATGAAGCGATACAGATGGTTAAGGACGAACCAGCGGTTAAGACATTTGTGGGAGTGCTTGATTTGGAGCTTAAGAGGAATCCCTATCTGGGTCTGGAAGACATTCTACCCAATGTTAAATCCGAGTTTACTAAAGCTGTATCCGCAATCAACGATAAGGTTATATCCTATACAGGCAAGCCTGCACCGCCGCTAAACATATCTCCTGCGCAACGGCAAAGCGGATGCGAGATCACTCGAAACCCACAGGATCCTGAAGGTTTGATACAGATTAAGAACTACTTCCGCCGATATGTGTTTGTCATTGCACACAAACCCGGTTCAACACAAAGCTTAGACAGCAAGTTTGTTGGCATGGCAAAGCCAGCTATCAGTATTTATACTCTCGTTAATTTCCTCAAAGGCAATTTTGATGTTGTCCCTGCCGAAAATTCCATGCAATTGCCACTTACAGCGCAGAAGGATACTTTACAGGTTGAGGTTGTTGGCCCTGCATTAGGTGCTAGTAAAGAATCACAATGGCCAATGGAATATTACAAGGCGTCGGGCGCAACAGTGGGCGTGGTCTATATAATCCCTTTTATAAAATTTTTCATAGGAAGTTCTGTTGATTCTGCCCTTGGAACTGGGCTTACTGATAAGGATGTATATGAGCTTTTTGCTCTGGAAGCTTATAACATAATAAAAACTAGCACTGCATTGAAAGAAGCTTATAATAAAGGAAAGATCGGATATATGGTATGGGAGACTGCAAGCGGTCTATGGAAATCTAAGGTATTCCAACAAATCATGATACAAAAACTAGGCACATCAGTTATTGCTGGAATGTTTGAAAAGGTTGTGCCTGTTCTTAAAGTTGCGGGCAGTGCTATTGAGGGATTCAATGCTGGATATGCTACTGGTGAAATGCTGACTGCGGATACTCAGGTTACATTCAATGCGATAGAATCTGAAGCAATTATCAGAATAAACAGCCCGTCCAACAACACAAGCACTCAGCAAAATACTATTCACATTATTGGCAAGGTTGAGAATACTGACGCTACAAAGGTTCAGATCATAGTTAATGACAAGGAACAACAAGCAAATATAACCAATGGTTCATTTGATGCGAGCATAACGCTTACAGATGGCAATAACGTCATTAAAGTATCGGTTGATGGAGTTATTGCACAGGTTAATATCACAAAAATAAAGCAGACCGTAGGCGGAAACGAGATTATCGGTCATGACGGCGCACCGATGGTCTTGATCCCTGCTGGTGATTTTCAGATGGGTGATGCGTTTAACGAAGGATGGGATGAAGAACGTCCAGTTCATACAGTTTACCTTGACGCCTTTTATATTGACAAATACGAGGTAACTAATGCACAATATAAGAAGTTCGTACAGGCAACAGGACACAAAGAACCAGAGGGATATTTCTATAATGTAAATAATGACTGGGTATGGGGCAAGCCATGGCAGGATAAAAATTACAATGGTGATAATCAGCCTGTTGTGTGCGTAAGCTGGGATGATGCAAAGGCTTATGCGGATTGGGCAGGTGAGCGTTTGCCAACAGAAGCAGAATGGGAAAAGGCGGCTCGTGGTGGATTATCAGGGAAAAGATACGTCTGGGGTGATGAATGGGCTCCGCCAAAAAACGCAGGAAATTTTGCAGATGAGACAGCTGGAAAAGTATTTGGTTGGGATTGGATTATCGCTGACTATGATGATGGCTACGCCTATACTGCGCCTGTTGGGAAATTCACTTCAAATGGATATGGATTATACGACATGGCAGGCAACGTTTGGGAATGGTGTGCAGACTGGTATGGCGATAATTATTATGCCACTTCGCCAAAATCAAATCCAACGGGACCTGCTTCAGGATCATACCGTGTTTTGCGTGGCGGGTCTTGGATCTTCGACAATGACTACGCCCTGCGAGTAGCGAACCGCAGCAGCGGCGGTCCGGCGGATATCTACTACAATGTCGGTTTTCGTTGTGCAGGGCTTCGGTAATCCCTTAGCTCCCTTACTCCTTTACCCCTTGCAGTGGTGCTAATGCACCACTGCGCGATATATTTTTTAACTATGCCAAATGAAGTATTAGTATACGAGTTTTTCCGTTAGCGTTGTAGAACATGCTTTAGCTTGTTCGAAGTTAATTAACAAGCTAAAGCATGTTCTACGTTATGATTTCTTAAAAGCGTGACGTTGAGTCACGAGGAACGTTACCGATATGACCGTGTTTTGCGTGGCGGGTCTTGGAACAACAACAATGACAACAACCTGCGAGTAGCGAACCGCAACAACAACGATCCAACGAATATCAACAACAATATCGGTTTTCGTTGTGCAATGCTTCTCAAGCAATGGAATGACAAGTCGGCGCCGGAGTTCATAAGACTGTATTCTTATGGAGTGTGTGTCGAGAAGCCCGGGTAACGTTCCTGTGTTGAACTTACATAGTTCAGCCAAATACAAAACCCGTCTCGTGTCGGCTGGTAGGTAACGAACGCTGACACGAGACCCCTTATTTAATAAAAGGGGTTCTTCCGTGTTGAGTATAGCAAAAAATATTCGGAGTAGCATGGCTTTAGCCGAATGGCACTGACTTAAGGGATGTAATGTTACATAGTATCAATTATTATTTGTATTACAACGTAAGTTCTAAGCTCCAGAGGAGCGTTATGTTTATAGAAACGAGTCATGTAAAAACATTAGCTCCAGCGGAGCGACATATAGAAAATCAATTAGAAGATTCAAAATATAACATTTCCATACCGAATACTAAAGAACCTAATCTATTAGGAGATTTATTATGGCTAAAATACTCGCTATATTGTCCAGTGGTAGAAAGAATGGATACACAGCAACCTTGCTGGCAGAAGCAGTTAATGGAGCAAAGGAAGTTTCAGAGCAAGTTAAAGTTGAATTCGTGTATTTGCATGATTATAGCTTTAGTCCATGCACCAGTTGCTTTCACTGTATAAGAGACCCTGAGCATAGATGTATTCTTGATGATGACTTTGGGAGAAATGGGGAAGGAGAAATCTTCCAAAAGATAGACAATGCAAACGGATGGATAATTGCTGATCCAGTCCATATATGGGGACCAACGGCTCAGTGTCATTTGTTTTTTGAGCGTTGTTATCCTTTTGTCTGGAGTGGTAGATTAGAAGGGCTACCCATCGCATCAATATCATGTGCAACAAATCAGGGAATGCACAGATTAGCTTGTGCAGAGATATGCAAATGGGCTTTTGCTATTGGTTTGAGATATATAGATGGTCTGGCAGTACATGCGTCATATTTTCAGGAATCTCTCAAAGAAGCCAGATACTTGGGTAAAAAACTAGCAGAATCCGCCTTATCTGACGCAGAAGACGGCAGGAAAAAGTTTGCCAATGATGAGGAAAGATACCTTTACTATATGGATAAGCCATGGAACGGGCTTGTACCATATATGGATAACCTCTCTCAAGGCAGTTTTGGCTGGCAGTCATCTATGATAGAGACTGCGTTGAAACGTGGAGTTTTCAAACGTGAAGATGCTGTTGATTTGCTAGAAAAATCCAGCACAGAATTCAAAGAAGCTATTCGATACTATAACTTGAATGACTATGAAAACGCTATAAAATACATGGTAAGAGCAAGTTCATTTTGGACACACGCTACATGGAAAGAGTTTCTGGAAGAGCAGGCAATCAAATCCTCTCCGCCAAACGTTTACCGTCCACTACCTGAAGATAAAGACACTGTTAAACCTAAATTGAAAACTAAAAAATGAATGAAACCACAGATGAACACGGATTAACACGGATAGAAGAAAAGATACAAGATTCATGATTCATAATACAGGATGCAAGATAGTAATCAACTTCCTACATCCTGTATCTTCTTCAATCTGTGTCTATCTGTGTTCATCTGTGGTTAATTTTCTGTCTTTGTGTTTTTTCTGCGAATAGTTACTAAAATTTGAATCACATTCAGAGATAGGAATTCGCTTGACAAGCCTACATAAAGTCAAGAAAGAAGGAGCAGATGGAAAATAAACGCTTTGTACGCCGTTCACCGAATGATCTTGTTGAAGTTGGTGTGATTGTTGGTCCTGCATCTCATTCTTATGCGATCTGGGGTGATAATATGAACCCTAACTCCGATCACATTCGGACAACAGGCATGATCATGACTTATGTATGGAGTTTACGCCCAAAAATGGCTCATCGCTTTGCCGATAAGTTTCAGGGTGTTAAGGTGGTTGAAAATATCAATGATATGATCGGTAAAATAGATGGGGTACTCATAGATGATGTGAACGCTGTTTCTATATATCCATCACTTGCAAAACCTTTTCTGGAAGCAGGAGTGCCGACATTTGTGAACCGTCCTTATGCGACATCTCTTGCAAAAGGGCAAGCTATGGTGGATATGGCAGAAAAGCACGGAACAGCATTAATGAGTGCTTCTACTTGGGAATACTCAGAAAGCGTTGGCGACCTGAGAGCAAAGGCTAACGGAATGGCTGACATCAAGGGTTACGTAGCACATAATTCAATGAGTGACTTTTATACTCATGGGGTGCATGGCGTTTATTATGTATACGCAGTATTAAAAGACGAGATCAAGAAAGGGCGTGGGAAAGCCATATCTGCTTCTTATATTACCCCCAATTGGAGAATACCGAACGGAGTAGTAGTATATGAGCATGAAAGTCCGAATGGTCCATATTATGGTTCACTTCTACAGATAAGCGGGGCAGACGCAAACGCCTATATGCGTATATTTGGAACATCTGATGGAGATGCAGAAGGGAAAATCCCTGCAAGACCGGGAACTTTTCGTTATAACACATGGAATGCTATGCAGTTAGTGATTCAGGAGATGTTTGAGACTGGCAAATCACTAGAAACAGGCACGGACTTGATGGAAAAGCTAACCATGTTCTTGATGGCATTTAAGTCTGCATTAGAACGAGGAGGGTCTCCAGTTTCCAGAGAAGAGATTTTTGATTGGGAATTACCTCCACCAAGCAGAAAGCTGATCAAAGACGGTCAACCATCTGATATTGCGTTTAGCGATCCATATTCAGAGGAGGAATTAGAGTCTCAGAACAATGTTTAGCGTGAATCGGCTTAGTTCTTCCGAATTGATTGTGGAAAAAATATAAATCACGAATTTCACGAACTACTCAGAAAATATATCCGCTAATAATCGCGAATATAGTAATCGTTAAAAAATGGGTTTACAGTAGGCTACATGCCATTTCCATGCATAAAACTTGCATGGCATATACTGCGTATATGCATAAGAGGATGGGTAAATGGTTTTTGCTTGTTATTTACATTTACA
>Ga0315279_10002697_pt1 | contig 26088 bp, 25 predicted proteins | sample YL17G06_20_MG_FD_203694 | JGI IMG/M metagenome (GOLD analysis project Ga0315279, IMG submission 203694) | Sediment microbial communities from Yellowstone Lake, YNP, Wyoming, USA - YL17G06_20 | ecosystem: Environmental > Aquatic > Freshwater > Lake > Sediment | place: USA: Wyoming | collected... | reverse complement strand
GAATTCACCCACGAATTCTGTTGAGGAGGCGAAATAGAAAAGGACTTGAGTTTCCAACTCCGGGTGGAAGCCAAGCAGCCGACTGGCTTTCCGGCCCCCACGCCGGTCGGTGAGGTGGAGCTGAAGAATTACCCCGCGTATCGGAAAGCTCGGGCGGAAACGTCGCCCAACCTGGCGTTTTGGACCTTGTTTTCGCACATCAAGAAGAACGACATCGCGATGACCGCTCCTGTGGAGATGGGTTACACCTTCGGCCCGCTTTCGCAACCGAAGGAGCAGAATATGTCGTTTCTGTACGCGGAGCCCGTTTTAGGGAAGCCCGGGAAGGCGGGCTCTGTGGAGGTGCTCGACGTTCCACCGATGACCGTGGTCAGCACCGGCGTGCGGGATGCACAGACCGTGCAGTCGGTGCTCGGCGCTCGGCGCAGGCTGGAGACTTGGCTGGAATCCAATCGGTCAACCTGGACGCCCGAGGGTCCGATGAGGACAATGGCCTATAACAGCCCGTTTGTACCGCGAGACCAGAACTACTTCGAGGTACAGATCCCGATCCGTCACGTCGGTAAGAAGGTAGCGGACAGAATTGAGGAAAGGTAGCAGAAGGCGAGATTCCAGTTCCTTTGAAACCGATTTGCATCGGCCGCCGAACATAACTCTGTATAGGACAGCTTTTGCGGCGACATGAAAGCCGCGTAGAACCCACTTCAAGGAGTCTCGGATGAAACGCTTTGGTTACGGACTGGCTTTGGTTGCGTTGGCGCTGTTGTTTGTGTCCTCGGCGTACGCCGGGCACACGTGCTCGGCAGCGGCGGAGAAGCCGAAGGACATCGTGGACACAGCGGTGGCGGCCGGCAGCTTCAAGACGCTGGCTGCGGCCCTGGGTGCGGGAGGGCTCATTGAAACCCTCAGGGGTGATGGGCCATTCACGGTGTTCGCTCCGACGGATGATGCGTTCAAGAAGCTTCCGAAGGGAACCGTCGAGGACCTGCTAAAGCCGGAGAACAAGGCGAAGCTGGTGAAGATCCTAACGTACCATGTGGTTGCCGGAAAGGTCTTGGCTGCTGACGTCGTGAAGCTTTCGAAGGCCAAGACGGTGGAGGGCTCGGAGTTGACGATCTCCGTGAGGGGAGGCAAAGTCAAGGTCGACAACGCCAACGTTGTCAAGACCGACATCCTTACTTCCAACGGCGTGATCCACGTGATTGACGCCGTGATTTTGCCCAAGTAAGCTGGAAGCTCCGCACTTGGGAGGGGGGCCTGAGTCGGCCCCCTTTCTCTTGCGCGTTGGCGCTTGGGGATTGAGGCGTGCATCAGACAGTGCTTGAGCGAATTGCGGCAGGCGATCCGGCCGCCGTGGACGAGTGCATCGACCGTTACGGCGCTCTGGTATGGTCGCTGGCCCGTCGCCATTTGAGGCAGTACGCCGATGCGGAAGATGCCGTACAGGAGATTTTCATCGAGATTTGGCGCAGCGCTGCCCGCTTCGACCCCGGGATTGCCTCCGAGGCCACGTTCATCACCATGATCTCTCGCCGGCGGCTGATCGACCGGCAACGCAAGCAGGCACGAACGATTGCCACGCAGTCCATGGTCGAGGAGCCCGCCGCGTGCTCGCGGACGCATGGCGACCGCGTTGACATGGATGAGGATGCCCAGCGAGCACGCTTGTTCATGGGTAGGCTGCGAGCGGAGGAGCGGCGCGTTCTGGAGCTGGCCCTGCTGGAAGGCCTGAGCCAGAGCCAGATTGCCGAGGCGGCCGGTATGCCGTTGGGGACGGTCAAGACACACGCTCGGCGAGGTCTGATGCGTCTGCGCGAAATGCTGGAGGCCCACCACGACGCGACCGTACCGGGGGGTATTCGATGAGTCCGGCCCGGGAGTACCAAAGAAGACGCCTTTTGAGCCTGTTGGCAGAACGGGCCGTTTTCGGTCTGGAGGGCCGCAGGCAACGGGAGATCACGAACCTGATGGCCGCACTGCCGGACCTCGATGCGCAGTGCATGGATCGGGCGGCCGCGGCGGTTGTACTTGCCGGATCCGCTGCGGGGCTAGAACCCCTGCCACCTCGGCTCCGTTCGGCCATTCGGCGCACCGCTTCTGAGTACCAGTCATGAGCGAAATCAATCAGATGTCGGCCAATATCGTCCTTCACTCAGCGCGGGCCCTGGCGGGCTACGCGGCCAGCGAGCTTTTCGAATCACGGCCCGAGCTCAGGGAGAGCCTCGAACCCGGCACGTTCGGCAGGTGGCAGAACCTCCTGGTGCAGTGTTTGGAGGAGCTGGCTGCCGCGTTTGCTGTGAATCGACCGCATTGGTTCGTTGAGTACGTCCAGTGGCTACAGGCGCTGCTTAAAGCAAGAGGTGTGCAGGCCGGTGCGCTCAAGTCGGGCTTGGACTGCCTGAGCAGGGTGCTCGTTGCGGAGCTTCCACCGGATTCAGCGACGGCAGCGGCCGGGGCGTGTCAACAAGCCCTACGCAGTCTCGAGCGTGAGACCGAAGTCTCGTCTACCCGGCCTCTTCCAGCGGACTCAGCCTACGGCCGCCTGGCGGGCACCTACCTGCTCGCGCTGCTGGACGGGGATGAAAACCGAGCGACGCGACTGATCTTGGGTGCTGCGGAAGCCGGGCATCCGGTAGCCGACCTCTATCTGAAAGTGCTCTTGCCTGCGCAGGAGGAATCGGGCCGGATGTGGCAGGAGGATGAAATCAACGTGGCGGAAGAGCACTTTGCCACGGCGACCACGAAGCGGATCATGTCGCAGCTTCGCAGTCGTGCTCGCATGAGGGCGCCCAACGGCAAAACCCTGCTTGCCTCGGCCGTAGCAGGCAACCATCACGACGTAGGGCTCCAGGCGGTAGCGGACTTCTTTGAAATGGACGGCTGGCGCGCGATCCAGCTTGGCTCCGACGTCCCCGTCCGCGACTTGGTTGAGGCGGTTGAATTCTACCGGGCGGATCTGTTGGGCTTGTCCGTCTCCCTGCGCACTCAGCTCGCAACACTTAGGCAGACGATCGAGGCCGTGCGCAGCGGCGAGCGCCGAGCGGCGGTGAAGATCCTCGTCGGGGGTCGATCGCTGGCCGGGGCCAGCGATCTCGCCGCGGAGTTCGGGGCCGATGGCTACGCACCGGATCCAAGTGAGGCGGTGGCCCTGGGCAATGCCCTCGTGGGACTCGGCGAGGAAGGGCGAACCGGCGAGGAGGCACCAGGAAAGCCGGACAAGCCCGACGACTTGGGCGGACGCCACAAGAGCTGAGATACCAGCGGGGTCAGTGGGAGGCGCAATGGCTGACGAGGAGCTTGCAACAACCGGCGGGAAAATCGGAGGTATCCCGATGCTCCGCCTCAGCCTGCTCAGCGACCGGCCCCCGAAGACCGAAGGAGCGTTTGTCGTCTACTGGATGACAACGGCCCGGCGCGCGCGGTGGAGTTTCGCCGTTGAGCGAGCGGTCGGCTGGGCCAGGGAGTTGAAACGGCCGCTGGCGATCATCGAGGCTCTCCCCTGTGGCGGCCGTTGGGATTCCGATCGTCACCACCGCTTCGTCTTGCAGGGCATGCAAGAGAACGCCCGGCAGTTGGCAAACGCTCCAGTCCTTTACTATCCCTTCGTCGAGCAGCAGCCGGGCGAGTGCCGGAGGCTCTTTGCGGCAGTCTGCGATCAGGCTTGCGTGGTCGTGACCGACGATTACCCGATTGCACTGTCCGCAGTGAAAACGGTGACCGCGGACGTGCCCGCCCGCGTCGAGAAGGTCGACGGCAGCGGGTTGCTGCCTTTGCGGGCGGCGGATCAGGCGTTTCCGACGGCCTATGCATTCCGGCGATTCCTTCAGCGCACCTTGCGAGAGCATTTGCTCGATGCGCCCAAGGCCGATCCTTTCGCGCGCGTTGAGCTTCCGCGGCTGACGTGCCTGCCCACCGCGATCATGCGGCGTTGGCCGGCGGCCTCGCCTCGACTGCTGTCCGGTGAGACGGCATCCCTCGCGGCGTTGCCGATCGACCACAGCGTGCCCGCCGCAGAGACCCCCGGAGGCGCAGCCGCCGCCCAAGCCCGCTGGAGGACGTTTCTGACGAAGAGACTGACCTCCTACCCGGAAGGACGCAATCAGCCCGAGGCCGAAGCAACCAGTGGCCTGGCGCCGTATCTCCACGTTGGCCATGTTTCCATCCACGAGGTGTTTCACAGTCTGGCTCGCCAGGAGGAATGGTCGCCGGGAAAGCTGGCTGAGAAGGCCACTGGCTCGCGCGAAGGCTGGTGGGGGATGAGCGAGCCGGCGGAGGCCTTCTTGGATCAATTAGTCACCTGGCGCGAAGTGGGGTTCAACGGTTGCGCACACCGATCCGATTACGACGATTACCAGTCACTGTCTCCTTGGGCCAAAGCGACTCTGGCCAAGCACGCAAAGGACAATCGCCCCTACGTATACACGCTGGAGGAGTTCGCCTCCGCACGGACTCACGATCGACTGTGGAACGCCGCGCAGAGACAACTGGTCAAGGAAGGCCACATCCACAACTACTTGCGGATGCTCTGGGGCAAGAAGATTCTGGAGTGGACGGCCAGCCCGCAGGAAGCACTCGACGTCATGGTCGAACTGAACAACCGTTACGCGTTGGACGGTCAGGACCCGAACTCGTATTCGGGCATCTTCTGGATTCTCGGCCGGTACGACCGCCCGTGGGGGCCCGAGCGACCGATCTTCGGCACGGTCCGCTACATGAGTTCCGAGAGCACCGCGCGCAAGGTCCGGGTGCGGGAGTACATCCAGCGGTATGAGAGTCAGCGGGCTTGAGAGCCATCCCGGCGGTCTTTCCGATCGCCGCCAATCACGCAATGCGAACCGTAGGCATGGACTGAAGACGTGTCGGACGAAGACCCCTTGATCTTGCTGACAGGTGCGACCGGCTATATCGGCGGCCGGCTCTTGCCGTTGCTCGAGCGGCGTGGTCTTCGACTGCGCTGCCTGGCCCGGCGCCCCGAACACCTCCGTCCACGGGTCGCCGGCAGCACGGAGTTGGTCGCTGGTGACGTCCTTGACTCGGAGTCGCTGCCCCGGGCCTTCGAGGGTGTCGACACCGCGTACTACCTGATCCACTCGATGGGATCTGCTCGGGATTTCGAGCGCGACGATCGCCAGGCAGCAGCCAACTTCGCCGCGGCCGCCAAGCGGGCCGGAGTCCGCAGAATCATCTACCTGGGCGCGCTTGGCAACCCGAAGCACGCCCTTTCCGAGCACTTGCGCAGCCGGCAAGAAACGGGCGAGGTGCTGCGTGCATCGGGAATCCAGGTCATCGAGTTCCGGGCCTCGATCATCATAGGGTCGGGCAGCCTCTCCTTCGAGTTGATTCGAGCCCTAGTGGAACGGCTGCCCGTCATGGTCTGTCCGAAATGGGTAGCCACCCCTGCACAGCCCATCGCCATCGAGGATGTGCTCGACTACCTGCTTGCCGCATTGGATTTGCCGGATGGCAAGAGCTGCACCTTCGAGATCGGCGGGCCCGCTCGCGTCTGCTACGGCGATATCATGCGTGAGTACGCCCGACAGCGAGGCGTGACCCGGGTGATGATCCCTGTTCCCGTCCTTACCCCTTACCTGTCGAGTCTGTGGCTGGGATTGGTGACTCCCGTCTATGCGAGGATCGGGCGGAAACTGGTCGAGGGCCTGCGGAACCCTACCGTAGTCGAAGACCCCTCGGCCCTGGAGGCCTTTTCGATTCGTCCGCGCGGACTCCGTCAAGCGATGGCGAGGGCGATTGTGAATGAAGACCGCGGTTTCGCGGAGACCCGCTGGTCTGATGCCTTGTCTTCGAGCGGCCTGAAGCCACGATGGGGCGGTATCCGATTCGGCTCGCGGATTGTCGATTCGCGAACCGCGACGGTCATCGCGCCATCCGAGATCGCCTTCGCCCCCATCCAGCGTATCGGTGGCAAGACCGGATGGTACTATGGGAACTGGTTGTGGCGACTCCGCGGCATTCTCGACCTGTTGGCCGGGGGTGCGGGGCTGCGGCGCGGTCGTCGCGACCCTCTGAACCTACGAGTCGGAGATGTTGTGGATTTCTGGCGAGTGGAGGCCTTCGAGCCCAATCGGTTGCTTCGACTCCACGCGGAGATGAAACTGCCCGGCCGGGCCTGGCTGGAATTTGAGGTCTCTGGCCAGGATGGCTCGTCCCTCATCCGCCAGACGGCGATTTTCGATCCTGTGGGACTCTTGGGCTTGGCCTATTGGTACGCCCTGTACCCCCTGCATCGCGTCGTGTTTTCGGGTATGCTCAAGGGGATTGTGCGTGCCTCCTCCTCGACTCGCGGATCAAGGGGAAGGGAGCCAGACCAACCATGCCAGCAATGTCCGTTCGCCTAGAACCCGGAGCGGCAAGGTTCTCAGCGTTTCTTCGATGGATTGTGCTCGCCGCTGCGATCATCCTTGTTCCCGCGCCGCTGTCGGCGCACGTTCCTGTGTTCGTCAACACCAATCTCTCCCTGGAAACCGCCTTACAGGTGAAGGAACCAGCGAAGAGCTGGGTGTACTACGGTGAGCTAAGAGGTGGACAAGACGCCAGGTGGTATCGTCTTGATCTGGATTCCGGAGACCCGATGGTCTTCGAATTGTTCGTTTCTCCGGACTCGGATCCGGGGTTCCTCCCCAAGCTGGCGGTGATCGGTCCCGGAATCGCTCCGTCCGGCGATCTTCCTCGCAGTTTCAATCTGCAAGGTCCGCCGGCTTCTGTCTACTCTGGAGTTCGTTGTGAAGAGCCGGAGTTCGAGCCTTTCACTCCAAGCCGGCTGTTCTTCACCCTCCGCATCGATTCCACCGCGCCCGCCAGCGGGCGCTATTATGCTGTCGTCTTCTCCGAAAGAGTGAGGGGCAGGTTCGGTTTGGCAATCGGCTCGTCTGAGAGTTTCACGCTCGCGGAGTGGATCAACATACCGATCGCGGTCGTCGGAACCTATCGCTGGGAAGGGCAACCCCTTGCGCTCGTTCTTCTGCCGTTCGGCGTTGTGGTGGCCGTTGGCCTGTGCCTGCTGCTCTTCCGTATTCGGCAGAAACGGATCGATTGGGGGACGGCACTCGGCGCGTTGGCGGGTCTCACGTTCTTGGGTTCCGCGGCATTGTATGGCACTCAGGTCCTGTCGAAGATCTTCTCGGCCCGCACGACGGAATTGTGGGCGATGTTCGTTCCTCCGGCGATTCTTTCGGTCCAGATACTCCTGGGCATCGGCGTGATCCGGTCGGCTTGGAAGAGACGACCGGCGAGAATCGCCGTTTACGGACTCTTGGGGCTGTTCTCCTGGGCCGGGTATATTGTTGGTCCGGCCATCGCACTTGTCTCCTCAATAGCCGTTGTCGTGCGTGACCGAAGTGCGCGGTAACGCGGAGCATAGAACTCGCAGCCGATGGAGGAGAGTATGACTTCGGTTCAAGTTGGGGACCTTGCCCCTGACTTCACGGCAAAGTCGCACACCACCGAGGACGTTTCGCTGGCGCAGTTTCGAGGCAGCAAGGCGGTGGTCCTTTTCTTCTACCCCAAGGACGGAACGGCGGTCTGCACCAAGGAAGCGTGCAGCTTCCGGGATGCCTACGAGGATTTCGTCCAAGCCGGGGCAGTGGTCATCGGAGTGAGTTCCGACTCGGCGGAGAGCCACCAGGCTTTTGCGAGTGGCCATCGGCTGCCTTTCGTGCTTCTGGCCGACACGGATGGTTCCCTGCGCAAGTCCTTTGGCGTGCCCAAGACCTTAGGTGTCATACCCGGCCGGGTCACCTACGTCATCGACAAAGAGGGGGTTGTGCGTCACATGTTCAGTTCCCAGCTCGCGGCAGATCGGCACGTTTCCGAGGCTCTGGCCGTGGTTCGACACCTGGCTGAGAGTTGAACGCTTGTCGCACCGGACGACTTCGGTGGAGTGGAACATGAAGATCGCCATCATTGGCTCCGGCATCAGCGGTCTGCTCTCGGCCCGCTTGCTCGCCGCCGATCACGAAATCCACGTATTCGAGGCCAACAGCTACGCGGGCGGGCACACGAACACGGTCTCGTTCAAGGCATTCGGGCGCCCGTATGCTGCCGACACGGGCTTCATGGTATTCAACGATCGCACGTATCCCAACTTTGTCCGCATGCTCCAGATGCTGGACGTTCCGGGGCGCAATAGCGACATGAGCTTCAGCGTGCGGTGCGACCAGACCGGGCTGGAATACCAAGGCAGGTCCCTGAACGGGCTGTTCGCCCAACGCCGCAATCTGGTGCGTCCGTCTTTCTACCGCATGCTCCTGGATGTGTTTCGCTTCAACCGCCGGTCGCTCGAATTGCTGCGGGGGGAGGACTACGAGCTGGAGTTGGGCCAGTACTTGGACCGCAACCGATACAGCCGGGAGTTCATCGAGCACTATCTGATTCCCATGGGCGCGGCAATCTGGTCGGCGCCGCCTGAGCGGTTTCGGCAGTTCCCGGCACGATTCATCGTCAACTTCTTCAATAATCACGGGCTCCTGAAGGTACGTGGCCACCCGCAATGGAAGACCGTGCAAGGTGGTGCAGTGCGGTACGTCGAGGCCCTCACTCGCCCCTTTGCCGACCGCATTCGCCTCAGTTGCCCCGTCGTCTCGGTGCGACGCTACCCGGACCGCGTGGCCGTGACCTCGAAGCACGGCGGGCCCGAGGGTTTTGACGCCGTAGTCCTGGCTGCGCACTCCGACCAGTCGCTGGCCATGCTGGCGGACGCCAGCGACGCAGAGCGGGAGATCTTGGGCGCGTTCGCCTACCAACGGAACGAGACGGTCTTACATGTCGATCCGTCGCTTCTGCCCCGGTGCCGCCGTGCGTGGGCCTCGTGGAACTACCAGATTCCGCAGGAACAAGGCCAGCCGGTGGTACTGACTTACAACCTCAATCGACTTCAGGGACACGTCTCGCCCGACCCCATTTGTGTCACATTGAATGGCACTCGCTGGATCGACGAGAAGAAGGTCCTTCGGCCGATTGAATACCATCACCCGGTCTATAGCCGCGAAGCCCTCGCGGCGCAGAAGCGGTTTCACGAGATCAACGGCAGAAACCGCACGTACTTCTGCGGCGCGTATTGGGGGCACGGGTTTCACGAGGATGGCGTCAACAGCGCCTTGGCCGTAGGCCAATCCTTCGGCAAGCGATTGGAATCATGCACAGTTGCCTCTATGAAGGACATGTCCAACACCGGCGGGTGAGCCCTGCGGAACACGTCTTCCGCTATGGGATCTACCTGGTGTACTTGGACCTTGAAGAGCTGCCGGCGCTACTGAAGGGCGGGTACAGTCTCAGTCGGGCTGCCTTCGCCCCGGCCTCATTCCGCCGAAGCGACCACCTGGGCGATCCGCGACTCCCCTTGGCCGACGCCGTGCGAAATCTGGTCGCAGAGCGGACCGGTTGGCGGCCGGTCGGGCCAGTCCGCCTGCTCACCCTCCTGCGCAACTGGGGCTACTATTTCTGCCCGCTCAGCCTGTACTACTGTTTTGACAGCCCCGGGCAGACGGTGGACGCCGTCGTAGCTGAAGTTACCAACACCCCTTGGCGCGAGCGGCATTGGTACGTGCTCTGGAAAGGCAACCACGTCGGCGAGCCATCGGCACTGCGGTTCCGTCACGCCAAGGGCTTCCACGTGTCGCCCTTCATGGGCATGGACATGCTGTATGAATGGCATCTGCACGAACCCGGCGCCGAATTGAGCGTGGCGATCGTCAGTTTCCGAGGTGGGGAGCGGCTGTTCGACGTCAGCCTGGTGCTGAAGCGTCGCGAGCTGGGCCGCTGGTCCATGCTCCGCGCGTTGGCCCGTCATCCCTGGATGACCGGGCGGGTGGTCCAGGCGATATACTGGCAGGCGCTTCGATTGTGGTGGAAGAAGTGCCCCTTCTACCCGCATCCGAAGTCAAGTCAGCAGGCGGAGGCACGGCAGCCATGAAAGACGTTTCTCTGCATCCTGCTGAGCAGTCCCAAGCCGCCCTAAGGGGCCTCGACCGCGTACTGCGCCGCCTCGTGTGTCGCCGCTTGGAGAGCCTCGCTGACGGCCACCTGACGATCGAGGACCACGGCGATCGCCAGGACTTCGGGCGGACGGGCGAGGGCTCGCCGACGGCCACTTTGGAAGTACTCGACCCTCGCTTCTATCGAAATCTAGTCTTTGGCGGCAGTCTGGGCGCTGCAGAAACGTATATCCGCGGTTACTGGACCTGCGACGACCTGGTGAGCCTCGTGCGGCTTCTTTGCCGGAATCCCATAGTCTCGACCGGATTGGAAGGCGGCCCGGCACGCTTACTGAGGCCGCTAGCCAGATTCGCGCACTGGTTGAGGCGGAATACGGCCTCGGGAAGCCGACGTAACATCGCCGCCCATTACGACCTGGGCAACGATTTCTTCTCGCTGTTCCTGGACGAGACTATGGCCTACTCCTGCGCAATCTTCCCGCGGGCCGACAGCTTGCTTCACGAGGCGTCGGTGGCCAAGTTCGATCGCATCTGCCAGAAACTTGCCCTGACAGCAGATGACCAGGTCCTGGAAATCGGCACGGGCTGGGGCGGTTTTGCCATTCACGCCGCGAAAGAGTACGGCTGCCGTGTCACCACGACCACCATCTCCCGCAAGCAATACGAATACACTCGGCAGCACGTCAAGACTGCTGGGTTGGCAGACCGCGTTACGGTCCTGTGCGAGGACTACCGGGCGCTAACGGGTTCGTTCGACAAGCTCGTCTCGGTCGAGATGATCGAGGCCGTGGGGCATCAGTACTTCGACACCTACTTCCGCGTGTGCTCGGAGCGGCTGAAACCACACGGCATGATGCTCTTGCAGGCGATTGTCATCCCCGACCAGCGCTACGATCGCTACCGGCGGTCGGTGGACTTCATCCAGCGATACATCTTCCCGGGTGGCTGCCTGCCATCGGTGGGAGTGATCTGTCACTCCGTTGGCCGGATGACCGATCTTCGCCTGTTCCACTTGGAGGACATTACGCCGCACTACCCTGAAACCTTGGCACTCTGGCGGCAACGGTTCCGTGGGAACATCGGTCAGGTGCGAGCCCTGGGGTTCTCCGAGGAGTTCATCCGCACCTGGGAGTTCTACTTCTGCTATTGCGAAGGAGGATTCCGTGAGCGGGCGATTGGCGACGTGCAGATGCTGCTGACGAAGCCGGCGTGCCGCCGGGCGCCGATCCTCCCGCCGTTGTCACCGTAGCCAGCGCTCGACCAAGTATCCCAGGCAACTGACCGATGCGCCGAGCACCGTGCCCCACGCCATGTCCACAATCGTCACGATCCACGGCCAGTTCTTGACCGTTGCAAGGTTTGTCAGGTCGTAGGTGGCGTAAGCGACCAAGCCGAAGAAACCGCCCAGAAGCAGGGCTCTGCGCAAAGAGCCCGCGTCCGAAGCGGGAACAACGGCGAACACGAGTAGCCCGACCACGAACAGCAGGTAGAAGGCGATGGCTGCCCACCAGTTGGGCTGGTCGCTAAGCAGGAAGCCCAGTTGCCTGCGGTACAATCCGCGGGCCACAACGGCAAGCCAAACCATGTCGATCGCCAAGAAGGCGACCAGTACCGACACGTAGAGCTTCAGGTAGTACATGATCATTTGCGTTTCCTGTTTTGGCAGCGACGGATTTCAGTCATCCGCGGTGCTCACGTCCGTGGTGCTGTGAGAAGAGGTAGTGGGAGACGAACCATTCGCCTCCGCCCCGATAAGCGAAAAGCTCGGAACAGGCCATGAAGAACATCCGCCACCGCTGGAGCTGACGAGCGGCATCCTCTCGCCCCAGTGTCGCTTCACATAGTCGCAAGAGGTCGGACCGCTGGCCGTCGGACTTGGCCAACCATGCCTCAAGGGTGCGCGCGTAATGCGCACCCGAGAATCGCCAGTGATCCTCCAGCATCAGGTCGTGTTGGAAGTACAGCAACAAGTCGTCGGACGGCATGATACCCCCGGTGAAGAAGTGGCGTCCCATCCAGTTCGCTTGGCCCTCCGTCTCAAACGGGTAGGCGTACCGGGCGTGGCAGAAGATGTGAACCATCAACTTTCCATCAGGTTTCAGCCAGACGGAGATCCGGCGGAGCAACTCCTCGTAGTTGCGAACGTGCTCAAACATCTCCACCGACAGCACCCGGTCGAATTGCCGCTCGGTGCCGAAATCGGCGACGTTGGCGGTCAGCACTTCGACGTTGTTCAATTCGAGGTCACGGCACCGCGACTGGATGAACTCGCGCTGGGTGCGCGAATTGGAGATCGCCTGGACGCGGCACCGCGGGTAATGCTCGGCAATCCACAGGCAGAGCGAGCCCCAGCCGCAGCCCAATTCCAGGATCTCCATTCCATCCTCGATCCCGGCGCGCTGGCAGAACAACTCCAACATCGCGTCTTCCGCCTGCGGCAGCGTCGTTTCCGCCCGGGGCCAGTAGCAGCAACTGTACTTCAGCCGCGGGCCGAGAACCCGCTGGAAGAACTCGCTGGGCACTTCGTAGTGTTGCTCGTTAGCAGCGTCCGTGGCAATGGCGATCGGGCTGCGGTGCAATTCTGCGATGAACTGCCGCAGGGATTCCCGTGGTTGGCCGCCATCGCGGCGTGACTGCTCTTTCAGGCGGGCCGCCAGCAGCCGGCGCATGCCAACGCGGATCAACCAGTCCGGCAAGATGGCCCGCTCTGCCAGGTCAATCAGGTCCATCAGGGCCCGCCTCCCTTCTTGGGAAACCACGGGATGAAGACGCTGGTAGTGCGCTGGTACTGGCGGTAGTTCTCGCCACGGCTGGCTAGGGCCTGCGCCTCGGTGGGCGGAATGCCCGTCACCTTGAGCAGAAAGAACAGCATCACAGCCGGCGCAAGGAGGGTGAGCCACCAGTAGGACGTCCCGACCGCCAACGCCACATAGGACCACCAGTGCAGCCACTCGAAGAAGTAGTTCGGGTGGCGCGAGTAGCGCCACCAGCCCTCGCGGCAGGTCTTGCCGCGGCTTCCCGGCCGCCGCTTGAATCGGGCGAGCTGCCGGTCGGCGAGTATGGTATTGCCGACGCTGATGCACCAGATCAGCACGCCCGCTACATCCCACCCTGTCCAGCGATCCACTGGATGATAAGCCACGACCAGCACGGGCAGCGCGAAGAATGATGCCGCCAGGGCCTGGGTCTGAAAGAAGAAGAACAGCCGTCTGCTGGCGGATGTTCCCCACTGTTCGCGCAGGGTGCGATAACGGCCTTCTTCCGGACGCCCGACTACGCGGTCCAGCAGCAGGTAGATCGCCAACCGTGCGGACCAAACGCCAATCAACACGGCAACCAAGAGGCGACGAGGCAAGTAGCCGTCGGACGTTGCCGCGTAGAAGACCCCGAGGATGCCGATGCTGGCAGCCCAGCCGGCGTCGACAATCCCTGCGTTGCCCGTCCGCCGCTGGACGAGCCACAGGACGGTCATCATGGTGGAAACGATCAGCAATCCGAGAAGGACTTGTACCCCGGGGGCCAGCACCATGGTCATTGCCCTCCGTATTTCTCTTGCCGCGTTCTCACCTAACCGGAATCGGCATCCGAATCACGGCCGCCTATTGGGCATTCCGGACTTTTCGACTTCGCGCCATTCGGCCAGTTCGCGGCTCTCGAACTTGTGCGAGGCCATCCTCGGTTTCGTGTGGCGGCGCGACCTGCGGCGTCACATAGCGGCACCGCGAGGCCGAGGGGCAATCCCCAGGATTCACGGCGTCGTTGACATCATAGAATGTAGGCGGCTCATAGGTCCAACCCTGGGCCAGTCGCCTTTCCTCTTGCCGAATTCTCCACAAGACATACGGCCCCCCGATAACCGCAAAGAGCCGTGACGTCCAGCCGAACTCGCGGTTCATTTCTTCTAGGAGCCTCGACATCTTGGCGTACAAAGCCAGGTTCTTCCGGTAGTACCGCTTCACTGCCGCGACGACTGCGGAGTAGGTGGTTGCCATCCCCTCGACTTCCCAGGCAAATCGCCGCCGGATCCGTTCATCCGGGTGGTTCTTGTACCGCCGCCACCCGGCCAGGGTGGTCCGCAGGATCCGCACTATGCTCGGGCCGTTCACCACGAGATCGCGCTGAAATGCTTGTACGATCAACTCGGATTCCAGGCCCAAAGGAATGAGGGGATGGTGGTAGTTGAACCGGAACTGCCCGTGGGTGTCGGCCAAAGGACACTCGGCCTCGTCCAGCATGCGCCCTTGGGACAAAAGTTCCGCATGAAGCGGTGTGCCTGGCAGGGGCGTATAGAGCATGAATTGGTGGAAGTCCGTGTTGTGCCTTACGGCATGCTCGACGACCTGAGCGATGTTCTCTGGCGTGTGCTCTTCGAGCCCGATGATCGTAGACCCCAGGACACGGATTCCGTGCGATTGGAGTTGACGCACCAAGGCAAAGGTGTCAATTCCATCCAGCTTCGCGTAACGACTTCTCTCTCCCTCCACCCCCATCCAGACCCAGGAGACGCCCAAGGCGACGAGTTCTTCGATCGTATACGACTCGATGACACCGGCGGAGCTGAACACGTACAGCAGCCACGACTTGTCATGCCGCTCCATCAGTTCCAGTAGCCGCAACGCTCGGCGGCGATGAAAGAGGAAATTCTCGTCCATCACGAAGAACGATCGGTTCCCCAGCGACCGTTCGATCTGGCACATGATGTCGAACAGTTCGTCGCCGGTACGGTAGAAATCGATCCACTTCCCCTTGCCCCCGAACATGGCCGAAGTCGCACAGAAATTGCACCCCACCGGACAACCGACCGAGGGTATCAGGGTGGCAGCGACCCTGGCGGGTTCTTCCTTGACAGAAATCCCCATGCTGCGCGTACCGACCCGCGTGGGAATCACGGGATGCCGGATGGGCCGGTCTGGGTCCTCGCCAAGGAGCCGGCGAAACCACCGCACCCCCTCGCCTCGGACGATCCAGTCCGCATCCACTCGCTCTTCAAGGTCGGGAATGCTGGCGACATGGCCCCCGACGACGATCACGGCCGCTGGCTGGTGCTGCCGGACCAGCTCGCACATCCGTTTGACTTTCAGGACATTGGTGGTGATACTGCTGATTCCCACGACATCGTAGCGCCGTCGGCGTATCTCTTCGATAAACCGGTCCAAGGTCGGGAAGTCGAGCAATGTGCAGGGCGCTGAGATATTGGCCTGGATGAGCATCAGCCCCCAGGAGCGGTGGAACATCCGTAGCGAAAACGGACCTTCGACGCGAGTGACCTGGTTATGGTACAGCTCCATCGGGTTGATGACCCGGCTGCCGTATTCATCGTCTCGTGCGTAGGGGCCGAAGACACTCGTCAATAAAACCCTGGCCTGGGTGCCGAAGGGATGGCGCATTGCGGACCGCAGGGTGGAAAAGTCCGCTTCGCTGGGGCCTCGCGTGGTTTCCATGGGTGCTGCCTTGCCTCAGTGGTGGGCCTAAGCATTCGCCTCAACATACCGACAAGTGCCCCGCCTGGAAAGGCGGGCCGATACGCCGGGTTTGACAGCCAGTCTGATAGGGAAAACGGACGGCTCTAACCGAGGTTCTCGGACCGCCTCTCGAACAGTCGGCAATGTTCTCTGAAGAAGCCCGCTTCCTCGGGAGGCGGGCTTCTTTGCTTCGTGATCCGCTACTCGACGCCGATCAACGGGCGCACTCCATCGATACGGAAGTAGACGAGGTACTTCGACCCTTCCTCGCTGACAGGCGGCACGGCGCGTCGGCGGATCGATTGGATCTTGTCGATGTCCGTCTCCTCCCGAACCATGGTCAGCGTGAGCCTCTTGCCCACGTAGTCTTCGCCTTCCTGAGCGAAGAGGTAGGCCGCATGGTGGTTGACCTTCACGTTGGCATGGCTCATACGGTCGCTCATCATAAAGGCGCAAGTGCTTTCGTCGTTGTCGTCAAGGAAGTGCGGACGGGCGTAAATCGCCACGTTCACCTTGCCTTGGGCGTCCGCCGTTGCCAGAACGCCGATCCCCTTCGTCTGCTCGAAGTACTCGCTCAGCTTCATCGGTCACTCCCTGGTCGGTTGTCGTGTGAGTCTTTCAGCCAAGCCCCTTGTGGCTGCCGTCGCAATACGGCGGTTTCTGCGTGTGTTTGCACATACAGAGGTACACCTCCTTCTGAGCATCGGTAGCGAACTGCACGGGTTGGAAAGTGGTGCCTCGGTGAGAGCCGTCGCAAAACGGCTGAGATTGCGATTCGCCGCAGGCACACCACCATCGCTCCCCGGCGTCCAAGACCAGTCTCATGGGACGCTGACCTGCCGATTTGGGATCTGCCATTTCGCTCCCTCCAGATGAAATACGCGGATTATCTGGCTTTCGCCCAGGCCGTTCTTCCTTGATCCGTGCCAAAGCTGTCGCCTCGTCAGCCCGCCAGCGAGTCCCTCCTGGTATTGGTGTAGCCAGCCGGAGATTATACCTGTCGCTTCGTACGGCGGCACCCTCCTGGCCGAGAGGAGCTGGCTTGACGCGCCGGACACGGTGGGATAGTCTCATCTTCTGGGGGTGACAGGACGGTAGAATGGCTACCTACATCCCAAGACCCACGATAGTCGAAGCTGCTGGGCACCCGCCGAAATCCATCGAGGAGTTCATCGGCCGGGTGAACTCGGGCACAACGGGCGTCAGCATCGCCCGGATGAAGAGCCCTCCGGGCTGGTCGGAGCCGGGGCAGACCCCGGAGTTCGACGAATACAGCATTGTCCTCCGGGGGACCCTCCACGTTCGACTGCAGGACCAGGAGTTGGACGTGGAGGCGGGGCAAGTCGTCATCGTGATGGCGGGGGAGTGGGTCCAATACAGTAGCCCGTCCCCTGAAGGAGCGGAGTACGTGGCTGTTTGCATCCCCGCGTTCTCGCCTGAAACGGTTCATCGGGAGTGACAGACCCGTGGGAGGTCGCCGATGGCCTCCGATGCTGACCTTCAGGTACTCTACTTCCTCGCCAGTTCCGCCTCAATGACTTTCACGACCTCGGGATCATCCGGCTTGGTCGGAGGAGCGAATCGAGCGACAACTTCCCCGTTTCGGCCAACGATGAACTTCTCGAAGTTCCAGCTAATCTTTCCTGCCCCGACAGACTTCGTGTCGAGCGCGGTCAGGTGCTTGTACAGATCGGAGGCCCCGTCACCATTGACCTCGACCTTGGCGAACATGTCGAAACTCACGCCGTAATTGACTCTGCAAAACTCCTTGATCTCATCTGCCGTCCCCGGCTCCTGAGACAGAAATTGATTGCACGGGAAACCCAGGATCGCCAGTCCGTCCTTTGCATACTTCTCGTGCAATGCCTGGAGTTGCTGGTACTGGGGAGTCAGGCCACACTTGCTTGCCACATTTACGATCATCACTACATTTCCCTGGTACTTGCTCAGGTCGACGTCATTGCCATCCAACGATTTCACGGTGAAACTCAGTGGTGTGGACACTTGTTGCTTCTCCTTTTCGACGGAATTCGACGAAAAGCACCCGGGCACAGCGATGCCAGCCATCAGTAGTAAGGCGATGTGCTTGAACATTTCGATATCTGCTGTGTATGCGTGAGCCTGTGACGACGTTCACAACAGAAGAGTGGGGGAGCCCAATCGGGCTCCCCCAGTCGAATGCGTGCCGATTATTTGGGCAGGATCACGGAGTCGATGACGTGAATGACCCCGTTGCTGCACGGGATATCCGTCTTTACCACCTGGGCGTTGTCCACCATTACCTTTCCGTCCTCCACCTTGATACTGACTGCGGAACCCTGAACCGTCTTGGCCTCCGAAAGTTTCACAACCTCAGCAGCCATGACTTTCCCAGCCACCACATGGTACGTGAGGATCGCCTTCAGCTTCTCCTTGTTTTCAGGCTTCAGCAAGTCGTCCACGGTTCCCTTCGGTAACTTCTCGAATGCCTCGTCAGTCGGGGCGAAGACGGTGAACGGACCATTGCCCTTCAGCGTCTCGATCAAATCAGCGGCCTTCAAGGCTGCGGCGAGAGTCTTGAAACTGCCAGCCGCGACCGCCGTGTCCACGATGTCCTTCGGTAGGATCACGGCGTCGATGACGTGGATGACCCCGTTCCTGCACTTGATGTCGGTCTTGACGACGTTCGCATCGTCGACCCTCACTTTGCCGTCTTCGACGGTGATCTTCACCTCGGAGCCCTGAACCGTCTTGGCCTTCGACAGTCTCACCACATCGGCAGCCAGGACCCTTCCGGACACCACATGGTAAGTGAGGACGGCCGTCAACTTATTCTTGTTCTCGGGCTTCAGGAGGTCTTCTACCGTGCCCTTCGGCAACTTGCCGAACGCTTCGTCCGTCGGTGCGAAGACGGTGAACGGCCCTTTGCCTTTGAGCGTTTCTACAAGATCAGCGGCCTTCAACGCTGCGGCAAGGGTCTTGAAGTTGCCGGCCGCTACCGCGGTATCCACGATGTCGCTCCGCCCGGCCTTCTTCTTTTCTGCAGCAAGGCCCGAGGGCGCAGCAATCAGGGTAGCGACAGCCACTACGAACGACAATCCGTAAACCAGGATCTTCATAGTACATACTCCTTCAAGAAACCATTTGGGGGGGGTAAAACGTTTCGTGTTTACTCCGTATTGCATTCGCGGCCGAGGGGACGTTGGATTCATGGGCCAATCAACTTCTCGGTGCCACCAATTTGATGGACGCTGCTTTCCGAAACGAACTGCAAGTCTTCAGGGAGCATCTTAGAGCAGTCAACCAGGAAGGAAAGACCGCAACGGACTCCTCGAGATCGGAACCCCGTCCGCGAGCCTTACAAATCGGATCCCGATTGGCTGCTGGGCGGTAAAACGCACCCCGCGTGGTGTGTCAGATTCTCGTTAGATAGGATGGACACTCGTAATGAGCGGTGAAGAAGCTGCGATTTGCCGACTCAGGGGGGAATTATGACCCAATACGTCTTTGCTGTGTACGGATGCGTTTAGCGGCCGATCGCACGGCCAAAAAGGGGGGATTGGCGGACATCGCTCGGGGCGATGGCAACCGGGGCAATCAGCGCCTCTTGTCGCGCACCGGCTGCGTTTTGCCTTCGGCGGTCAACCGAGCGGTCGTGCTTGACAACCGTTGGGGAAGCTGAAAGACTGGGACCGGAAACTGCCTTCGGAGGAAGACCCGTTTAACACGCACCCCCCAAAAGGCTGTAATGACCTTGTCCCTGCGTTGCCGGGTCACGCAAAGTCCGAGCAATCCCTCCGGCAGCATCACGCATTCCTTAAGGAGGTTTCTATGAGTTGTGGCTGTCGGTCGAGTTGGTTGCCGTTATCGGCACTTGTCGCTGGGGTGCTCGCAATGAGCCTTGCCCTGCCGGGGTGTTCGAAAGCCCCCGCGAAGAAGACGCCGCAAGAGGCCAAGCAGAAACCGTCTCCCTCCGAGTCTAGCGCGAAGCCGGAACAGAAACCGGCCAAGCCGGAGGCGAAGCCGGTGAAGACCGAAGAGAAAGAAGCACAACCGGAGAACAAGTCACCACAGAAGTCTGCCGCGACGTCGCCTAAGGTGCCGTTGGGTTTGCCCCCCCTCCTGATCCCCGAAGACAACCCGATGACTCCCGATAAGGTCGAGCTGGGCAAGCTGCTCTATTTCGACACCCGCGTGAGCAAAGATGGTACGGTTTCGTGTGCCACCTGCCACGACCCGAAGATGGCCTGGGCCGAGCATGAGCCGACGAGCGAAGGGATCGGTCACCAGAAGGGCGGCCGCAACGCCCCGACCGTGATCAACGCCGCCTATGCCACATCGCAGTTCTGGGACGGCCGCGCTAAGACCTTGGAGGAGCAGGCCACCGGGCCGGTCGAGAACCCGATCGAGATGGGCCACACGATGGAGGCCGTGGTCGGTGCCTTCTCCAAGATTCCCGAGTACCAGGAGCGGTTCCAAAAGGTGTTTGGCACCGGCGTCACGAAGGAGGGCTTTGCCAAGGCGATTGCCGCGTTTGAGCGGACGGTCTTGAGCGGCGATTCGCCCTACGACCGCTTCGTGCAAGGCGACCAGAACGCATTGACGGACGCTCAGAAGCGCGGCTGGGAGACCTTCCGCAGCCACTGCTCGACCTGCCACACCCCGCCCTTGCTCAGCAACTACCGCTTTTTCAATGCAGGAGTGGGCACGGGCAAGCCGAATCCCGACGAGGGCCGCAAGAAGGTCACCGGCAAGGACAGCGACCTGGGCAAGTTCCGCACCCCACCCTTGCGGGACATCGCAGAAACGCATCCCTACTTCCATGATGGCAGTGTCGCCAAGCTGGAGGACGCGGTCGCCTTGATGGCCGGCGGCGGCAAGGACAACCCCAACTTGTCCGAGATGCTCAAGTCGGTCCGCGAGGCCAACCTCGGCGCCAAGGAACAGAAGGACCTCGTCGAGTTCCTCAAAGCGCTCTCCGGCAAGTTCCCGATCGTCGAGCCGCCGGCGCTGCCGAAGTGACCGGCACTCATGGCGGTAGGCCCAAGGCCGTCCGCCACGCGGTTGGACTGATGATCGGGGTGTGACGCCGGCTTTAGCGGCCGGGATGACGGCGGGGTCTGCGCCTGGCCGATCTGGCGCAGAGTGGCGATGCCCGTCCGCAGTCGGGCAGAAAGGCGCCGGACTGGAAAGCAGACTATGGCGAGCGTCGGAGTTCAGGGCGACGAAATGCGGCGTCTGGAGGAAGACGCGGTTCGAAAGGCCAACTGGAAGCGGTGGGGGCCATACCTTGCAGAGCGCCAGTGGGCCACGGTTCGAGAAGACTACTCACCCGATGGCGAGTGTTGGACCCATTTCTCCCATGACCACGCGCGCAGCCGCACCTACCGTTGGGGCGAAGATGGCCTCCTGGGCGTCACCGACCGCGAGTGCCGGTTGTGTTTCGCCATGGCCCTTTGGAACGAGCATGACCCGTTTCTCAAGGAACGCCTCTTCGGCCTGACGGGCCCCCAGGGAAACCATGGGGAAGACGTGAAGGAGTGCTACTACTATCTCGATTCGACCCCAACGCACTCCTACATGCGGGCCCTGTACCAGTATCCCCAGGGTCGCTTCCCCTATGAGGCGTTGGTTGAGGAGAACCGGCGGCGCAGCAGGCAGGAGCCCGAGTATGAGCTACCCGATACCGGCGTCTTTGCCGACAGTCGCTATTTCGACGTATTCGTGGAGTACGCAAAGGGCTCACCCAACGACATCCTGATCTCGATCACTGCGGTGAACCGGGGGCCGGAGAAGGCGGTCTTGCACTCGCTTCCCACGCTGTGGTTCCGCAATACGTGGATCTGGGGCTGCGCTCACGAAGGATGCTGGATGAAGCCGCTGATCCGGCTGGCGAAGAACAACACGTTACAGGCGGAGCACGTTACTCTGGGCCGCTTCCATCTTGCGGCGGATACGGCGTCGGACGGCAGCGAATATGATTGGCTTTTCACCGATAACGTGACCAACACGGAGCGGCTTTTCGGCGTGCCGAACCAGGGACAACACGTCAAAGATGCTTTTCACCGTTACGTGGTCGACGGCGAAACCTCTGCGGTCAATCCGCGATCCTTCGGCACCAAGGTGGCCGCGCACTACCGATGGGAGGTTCCTGCCAGGGCTGAAGTCAAGATCCGCCTGCGGCTCTTTGCCGAAACGGAAACGCCCGGCGAGGTGTTCGGCGAAGGCTTCAATCGGGTGGTGGCCGATCGAAGGCGGGAGAGCGATGAGTTCTACGCCCAGATCATTCCGGGGGAACTGGGACCGCAGGAGCGATTGATCGCCCGACAGTCCTATGCGGGCCTGCTCTGGACAAAGCAGTTCTACCACTACGTCGTGGAAGACTGGCTGACAGGCGATCCCAACTTCCCGCCACCACCTGAGTCGCGGAAGACTGGGCGAAATGCGGATTGGCACCATGTGTTCAACCGGGACGTTCTCTCAGTTCCCGACAAGTGGGAGTACCCTTGGTATGCGGCCTGGGACTCGGCCTTTCACATGATCCCCTTTGCCCGGCTGGATCCCATGTTTGCCAAGGATCAGCTCACGCTCTTGCTGCGCGAGTGGTACATGCACCCCAACGGGCAGATCCCGGCCTATGAATTCGACTTCGGGGACGTCAATCCCCCGGTCCATGCCTGGGCCTGCTGGCGAGTCTACAAGATGACCGCCCCTCGGGGCGAGCGCGACTGGCGGTTCCTCTCCAGCACGTTCCAGAAGCTCTTGGTCAATTTCACCTGGTGGGTCAATCGCAAAGACGCTCGCGGCAAGCACCTGTTCTCGGGGGGCTTCTTGGGACTGGACAACATCGGGGTTTTCGACCGGTCGCGGCCGCTTCCCGATGGCGGCCTGTTGGAGCAAGCGGATGGCACTGCCTGGATGGCGTTCTACTGCGCCACGATGTTGGCCATGGCCCTGGAGTTGTCACGCTACGATCCTGGTGCGGAGGACATCGCGTCCAAGTTCTTCGAACACTTCGTCTACATCGCCGACGCCATCAACACCATCGGCGGCACGGGGTTGTGGAACGAGGAGGACGGTTTCTACTACGACCAGATGTACGTCGACGGTCGCCGCATCCCGTTACGCGTTCGTTCGATGGTGGGGCTCATCCCGCTGTTCACGGTGCAGGTCCTGACCGACGAGTTGATCGGCGGACTGCCTGGATTCCAGAAGCGTCTGGACTGGTTCCTCACCTATCGCCGCGATCTGGCCAAGCACATTTCCTACATGGAAAGGCAGGACGGCAATGCCGCCCGGGGCCGTCACTTGTTGGCGATTCCCTCGCGACAGCGTCTGGAAAGGGTGCTCCGCTACGTCCTCGACGAGAACGAGTTCCTGTCGCCCTATGGCATCCGCTCGTTGTCGAAGTATCACCGGGACAATCTCTATGTTTTCCAGTGCAGCGGGCAGGAGTACCGGGTGGAATATGTTCCCGGCGAATCGAACACGAACCTCTTTGGAGGCAACTCCAATTGGCGCGGCCCGATCTGGTTTCCGGTGAACTATCTGCTCATCGAGGCCCTGGAGCGGTATCATTACTTCTATGGCGACAGTCTGAAAGTCGAGTGTCCCACCGGCTCCGACCGGTGGATGAATCTTGCCGAGGTGGCGCAGGACTTGTCTTCGCGGCTAGTGAAGCTCTTCCTCCCCAACAATCAGAAACGGCGTCCCTACCAAGGCAACACGCCGGGTGCTGCCCTCGCTCCAGATAGCGATGACCTCTTGCTCTTCCATGAGTATTTTCACGGGGAGACTGGGGCCGGGCTCGGCGCCAGTCACCAGACCGGCTGGACGAGCCTGGTCGCAGACTGTCTGTGGAAAACGGTCCGCAGCAAAGCAGCTCGGTAGCTTGAGAGAACTACCGCGAGGCTTTTGTCCCAGCACGTATCCTCGCGCCTCTTGCACACCTCGGAAGGGAAACGGATACTGCATTTTGTTTGAGCGAGCCGGAATCGAGGAAGGCGCGATAGGTGCCTCCAATGCCTGATCCCAGTACAGCGTGGCAGTGCAAGGTGTGCGGATACGTTCACCGTGGAGCCGAACCTCCCGACAGTTGCCCGGTGTGTGGGGCTTCTCGGGAGGAGTTTGAAGGTCTCAGGGAAGGCCTGGCGTCCTCCCCGGAGCCCCAGGTAGAGGCGGGGAAGACGGCGCGTGTTGTGGTAATTGGCGCCGGGATCGCGGGGATTGCCGCCGTGGAGTCGCTTCTCGCTACCGCCCCTTCGGTGCAGATCACCCTGATCTCCCAGGAGACCGAACTCCCCTATTACCGCCTCAACCTGACGCGCTACCTCGCCGGAGAGCTCAAGAGAGACAACCTGCCCATCCACCCGGCGGCCTGGTACGACCAGCACAATGTCCAGCTCTTGCTTGGCGCGGAAGTCTGCGGACTCGATCTGGAGGGCCATGCCGTCGCACTGCGTGACGGCAAACGACTCCCGTTCGACAAACTCCTATTGGCCGCCGGTGCGAATCCATTCATTCCACCGATCCCCGGTTCGGGTCGCAAGGGGGTAACCAGCCTGCGGACACTCCAGGATGCGGATTACTTGCTCGAGGCGTGCCAGTCAGGGGCGCGGTGCGTTTGTATCGGTGGGGGGATACTTGGCCTGGAGACTGCCGGGGCATTGGCACGGCGTGGGGCCAAAGTGACCCTGCTGGAAGGCCACGGGTGGCTCTTGCCGCGGCAGTTGAACCAGCGGGCAGGAGAGATCCTGGGCGATCATGTCCGACGGATCGGAATATCGCTCCGCAACAAAGCCGTTACGCGGGAAATCCTCGGAGATGGAGGGGTCCATGGCGTTCTGTTGGAGGACGGCAGCACCATCCCGGCAGACCTGGTGGTTATTGCCACGGGCATCCGGGCTAACAGTTCGCTGGCGCGGCAGGCCGGACTGGAGATCAAGCAGGGCGTGGTGGTCAACGACCGCCTCACGACCTCCCATCCGGACATCTTGGCCGCCGGCGACGTGGCCGAGCACCGGGGTGTAGTGTACGGCCTCTGGATCGCCTCCCAGGCCCAGGGAGCGATTGCCGGGATGAATCTGGCCGGAGCCAGTGCGGAATTCGGCGGGCTACCCCGATCCAACACACTGAAAGTGCTTGGCCTGGATCTGTTCAGCATCGGTCAAATCATGCCCGAAGGCACTACCTTTCAGGTTGACCAGGAGAAGGACGGCCGGTACTTCCGCTTTGTCTTCCACGAGAATCGTCTAGTGGGGGCGATCTTGCTGGGCGACATGAACCTCATGTCCGCCACGAAGAGGGCTGTCGAGGGAAAACAAGACTGCTCGGCCCTCTTGCGTCGTTCCCCGACCGCTGAGGCGGTGATCGAGTACTTCGGCGGAACGGCAACATCGACACCCGGAGCACGAGTTGGTCTTCGTGCGCCCGGATCTTCCGGTTGGCGTGAAATCGGCCCTTCCACGGAGCACGGGGTCATGGTTTCTTACGAGTGCCGCTTGTGCGGCTACGTTTACGACGAAAAGAAGGAGGGGCGGAAGTGGAGTGAGCTGCCGGACGACTGGGTCTGCCCAGGCTGCGGCGCGCTTAGATCCTCGTTCGAGCTTGTCGAACAATTAAGGGAAGAACCGATCCGGACTGCCCTCAGCAGGGTTTCCACCGTACATCGCGTTCTCGGCTACATCTTTGTGGCGATCTACGTTGTACTTATGTGGCAGATGGTGCCGCGACTTTGGAGCTACCAGATCGAGTTCCCTGCGAGGACCGTCGTTCACATGAGCCTCGGGATGGCGATCGGTGTGATCCTGCTTCTGAAGATTGCCATCGTGCGGTTCTTCCAGCGACTCGATGCCCAATTGGTCCCGGCGTTGGGCACCTCGCTGCTAGTGGGCAGCGCGGTGCTCATCGGGATCGCGGTGCCGCCGGCCTTCCGCGAAGCCCTGGCCACGGGTCGGCTGTTTGACGAGGAGAACCGTCGGCGTGTTGAGACACTCCTGATTCAGGCGGGAGTGGACCAGGCAGAAAGCGAGAGGCTGGCCTCCCCGGAATCGCTTCGGGCTGGGCAGCAGGTACTCCGTCGGCAGTGCATCGAATGCCATGATCTGCGGACGGTGCTTGCCCAGCCGCGGCCCCCCAACGCCTGGCGTCAGACCGTTCGCCGCATGGCCGACCGGACCACCCTCTTGGACCCTCTGGATGAGGAGGAACAGTGGCAGGTAACAGCGTACCTGGTGGCACTGTCCCCGCAGTTGCAGCAGTCCGTGCAGCAGATGCGCGAACAACAAGAGCGCCGCAATGAAACGAAACAGGCCGCCGCAACGATGACCGGCAAACGCGAGGAACCGTCGGCCTACGACCCAGTGCAGGCCAAGCGGCTCTTCGAGACCAGATGCTCCGAATGCCACAAGCTGACCCAGGTGGAAAGGAAGCCGCCGGGCTCCGAGGACGCCGCCCGTGCGCTCGTCACGCGGATGGTCGAAGAGGGGCTCGCGGCCAAACAGGACGAACTCGCGCAGATTGCACGTTACTTAGCCGAAACCTACGCGAAAAAGTCGAAGCCGTAGCACGGTGGCCACCTTGGTGGTGCCGGGCATGCCGGAGGAGTACCAACAAGAGATGAATCCGCTAATGAACGCCATGCTGGGTGTCGTTCTCCTGGTCGTCGGACTGGCGGCGACGGTTCTAATGTACTACAT
>Ga0315279_10002696_pt1 | contig 26095 bp, 26 predicted proteins | sample YL17G06_20_MG_FD_203694 | JGI IMG/M metagenome (GOLD analysis project Ga0315279, IMG submission 203694) | Sediment microbial communities from Yellowstone Lake, YNP, Wyoming, USA - YL17G06_20 | ecosystem: Environmental > Aquatic > Freshwater > Lake > Sediment | place: USA: Wyoming | collected... | reverse complement strand
ATCCTCCTTTCAGCTCCCCTTAAGAGCTTGTTCGCATAATCCTAAAAGGAAGGATACACCTTTTGCTTTTATCCGCAAGACTAATTTCCACACTTTTAAGTATATTACCCTATTCCCTTAATCATTGACAAAAAAGGGCTTTTGGCTATAATGATTGACTTTAAAAAATGGCCAACTCACAACCTTCCGAAAAAATAGAACTAAGGCGGGACGTTACCGTCTGGGGTTCTTTCATGTGGGGCTACGCCGACGTCGGCGCGGACGTTTACGTGGCGCTCGGTCTGGTCGTCGCCGCGGCCCAGGGCGCGGCAAACCTGGCGTTCGCCCTGGCCGGCCTGGTCTATATCATGATCGGCCTTGCTTATACGGAGCTGGCTTCGGCTTATCCGGTGGCAGGCGGCGGTCATTATTTCACCCTGCGGGGACTGGGCGATTTCTGGGGTTTTGTCGCGGGCTCAGCCTTGCTCCTTGATTACACGATCGATATCGCCCTTTTTGCCTATGCCTCGACCGGTTATATAAATTTTTTCTTTCCAGCAATCAGGCACATATCCATAACTATCGGCCCCCTTTCTCAGGTGAACCCGGTATGGGCTCTGGAAACTCTGGCGGTTATCGGATTTTTAGTCTGGATCAATATCCGGGGAATCAGGGAGTCTTCCTTATTAAATGAAATCCTCGGCGCATTGGATATCTGTACTGAATCCGCGATCATTATCATGGGTTTTTTATTCGCCTGGAAACCAGAACTGCTGATATTCCAATGGAAAACCCAGTTCCCGAGCATGCATAATTTCATGTATGGTTCATCCTTGGCGATTATATCCTATGTCGGCCTGGAGTCCATATCTCAGGCTGCCCAGGAAACACGCCGTCCGGCGACGATCATTCCCCGTACATCCTTATCTTTGATATTCTCTGTATTTATATTTGCCACGGCTTTTTCCACGCTCAGCCTGGGTGTTTTGCCCTGGCAGCAAATCGCGGCCGCGGAAAGCAATCCCGTGGCGACCCTGGCGCATGCCATTCCTTATATCGGTTTTATCGCCGGTCCTTTTGCCGCCCTACTCGGCGCTACCATTCTCCTGATTTCCTCCAATTCCGGAGTCATGAGCGCGTCCCGGGTTACCTTCTCCATGAGCCAGCTTAAGCTCATCAGCCGCTGGTTTGACAAGGTCCATCCTAAATACCAGACGCCGGTGCGGACCATTGTTTTCTTTGCCCTGATGGGTGCGCTCGAAGCGCTTCTTTCCGCTCTGACGCCAAGGGTGCTCGATACCCTGGGCAACATGTACGCGTTCGGCGCTTCGCTCGGTTATCTGCTGGTTTTTATCGCCCTGATCAGACTCCGGTTCAAAGATCCGTTCACGCCCCGGCCTTATACGATGCCCCTTAATATTACGATCAAGCGCAATGGGATCAAGACGAAAATTCCGATCCTCGGTTTTATCGGGTTGCTTGGAATCGCCCTAATCCTTTTCGAGGTTATCCTAACCCATACCATTGGCCGGATCGCCGGGCCAGTATGGGTTTTCGCGTGCTGCGCGTATTATTTCTATTACCGAAAATCCCAGGGTCTACCGCTTTTTGGCAGTGTCAAGCATGATTGGGAAAAGGAACAGATTGAAGTCCTCACTGGCGCTGAGGAATTCGAACTGGTGGAAAAATACAAGCAAACCCTCAAGGAACGGGACGAAGCAATCGCCCGAAAAAAGAAGAATGGATCCAAATAAGAAAAAGATCATGAATCTGCTCAATGCCCGGCTGGTTTACCAGTTCTTCTCCGGGATCATGTTCATAGTCCTGGGTGTCGTGATCTTTATCCGGGGCAAGGGCTTGTCGCATTTCTTCAATCCCGGTCTGTTCGGCTTACTGTTTTTTGCTTACGGCTTATACCGGATCGTCCTGTTCGTCAGGTTGTTCCGGAAATCCCAGGATAATATTTCATGAACCCGCCTCATGTGACCCTGCTGGGTGCTTTTTTGGCCGCGATCTTTGCCGGCGCCATGTCCACAATCATCTGGTGGATGCTGCACCCGCCTCCGCCCGTTTCTCTGTCCACGGCCAAGGCGACGATCGCTATGTCGGCGATCAAAAGGATCGTTGTGCCCACGACCGGCACGACCTACGCGGAGAAAGCGGTCGAGCTCGCGTGCCGTTTGGGCCGGGAGCAAAAGGCGGAGATCGTCGTCGCATACGTGATCGAGGTTCCCTTCACCTTGCCGCTGAACGCGAGCATGGGCAAGACCGAAGCTATCGCCAAGGAAGTAGTCGACCGGGCTCAGGATATCGTTAAGCATCACAACCTGCCCGTAATCGCCAAGATCGAACGCGCGCGCAAAGTGGGTGAGGGGTTGATCCGCCTCGCCAAGGAAATGGAAGCCGACCTGATCGTGATCGGGATCCGGCCCCTGCGGGGGATCACCGAGAAGATCATGGGCCGAACCTCGGAAACCCTGCTGCGCCACGCGCCGTGTGAAGTCATTATTGACCGCCGGCCAGAATAGGGTATAATATCAGCATGGAGGAGAGATGAAGGCAACCATTTTGGGCTGCGGCCGCGTCGGATCCATGATCGCGGGCCTGCTCGACCAGGAAAAATTCGAAGTCACGGTGATTGACAACAACTTCAATGCCTTCGGCAACCTGGGCGATAATTTCAACGGCAGTCAGGTCACGGGTAATATCACCGACGAAGAAGTACTGCGCAGCGCGGGGGTCGAAACCGCGGACCTGGTCGTGGTCCTGACCTCCGACGACATCGCCAACCTGATGGCGGCCCAGATGATCCGGCAGAAATTCAATAAGGATACAATCCTGGTTCGGGTCCGCGATCCGATCAAAGCGGGCGCGTTCCAGGAGATGGGGCTCAAAACCATTTGTCCGACCAATGTGGAGTTCGATATGATCCTCAAGGAACTAAAAATCAAACCCCGGAAAGGCAAGGCTGGATCCGGATGAACCGGAACCTCCCCTTAAGTTTGTGACAACCCTGTGAGATTTTCACCTAATATATAAGGAGCGAGAATGTACGTGATAATTGTGGGCGCAAGCAAGATCGGCTATAACCTGGCCAAGTCGCTGATGGTCGATAACCATGAGGTGGTGCTGATCGAAAAAGACCACCGAAAATACGACCAGCTCACCAAAGAGCTAGGCGAGGTGATCGTCCTCGGCGACGGCTGCGAAGTGTCGACCCTGAAAAAGGTCGGCGCGAGCCGCGCCGAGATGCTGATCGCGGTCAGCGGCCTGGACCAGGAGAATTTGATCACGTGCCAGCTGGCCAAGCTCTTGTTTATGGTTCCCAAAACCCTGGCCCGGGTCAACGACCCGCGGAACGAAGACCTTTTCCGAAACCTGGGCGTGGACCTGACGGTCAACACCACGAACATAATCAACGCCCTGATCAGTCAGAAGCTTTCCGTGCCGTTTCTGACCCCGCTCGTCACTTTTAAGAACCTGGAGATCGTCCAGGTTGAAATTTCCGAGACATCGCCGACCGTAAACCGGCAGGTGAAGGATCTGAACCTGCCGCCGGAATCACTTTTGATCGCCGCCCTGCGGGGCGAGGAAGCGATTCTCCTGCGCGGCGATACCACGATCCTGCCTAATGACACGATCGTGGCTCTCACGGTCCGGGAAAAAGAGAGTGAACTGAGGAAGATATTATAAAAATGTCAAATGATAAATGTCAAATTTCAAATGGAGATAGAGAAAAAATGACAAATTACAAATGCCAAATGTCAAATGAAAAATTACAAAGGATAATCGAGAAAATCTAACAAACATGAAGATCACTAAATATATCAATAAAGACCAAATAATTCTGGATCTGAAAGCGCAGACCAAGGACGAGGTATTGGAAACGTTGCTGAAAAAGTTCGTGGAACTGGGCTTGGTGCCGGGTGAAATGCAGGAAGACGTCCTCGCCGCCCTGAAAGAAAGAGAAACTCTGACCTCGACCGGCCTGGGATACGGCGTCGCCCTGCCGCACGTCAAGACCGACGCGGTCAGCCTGATCAATATCGTGTTCGCCCGGAGCGTCCAGGGCGTTGAATTCGAGGCTCTGGACGGCAATCCGGTTCAATTCCTGTTCATGATCCTGGCTCCGATAAAAGTAACCGACGACTACCTGAAGATCCTATCCGTTATATCCGCCCTGTCAAAAGACGCGCGCGCCCGGCGTCGCATGGCCGAAGCCAAGACGGTTGAGGACATCTTGTCGATCCTCGGTTAGAATGGAAAGAAATGCTTGACTTTTTTAATCATTTGAATAAAATTATAGTCTGGAAAAATGATGAGACTTAATACTACCGCCAATGATCGTACCACCCGGGTCTTCGTCCTTCTTTTACTGGTCTCCGGGGGTATTTTCCTGTCGAACTGCGGCGAGAAGAAGGAGCCGCAGAACAATCCACTGGCCGGTTACATCACGGTCAAGGGATCGGAAGAAGTCTTGCCTTCAATGACGGAAGCGGCTTATGCTTTCATGGATCTCTACGCGAAGGCTAAGGTCCTGGTCGTGGCCGGCGGATCCAATACGGGACTGGCCGCGATCTTCACGGATTCGGCGCAGATCGCGGTGTCCACCCGTCCTATGACCGAGATCGAGCGGAAACGGGCTGGAGACGCGGCCTTCAGCGTGAACGAATTCAAGATCGCCAAAGACGGTATCGCCGTCGTCGTCAACCCGGTCAACGGGATCAAACAACTCACCGTCGACCAGGTGATCCGTATCTTCACCGGTAAGATCACCAACTGGGCGGAGGTCAAGGGTTCGAATTACCCCATCCGCGTCTGCGTCTGGGATGAAAATTCCGGTACCTACTCGTACGTAGAGGACAGCGTCTTAAAGGGCAATAAATACGCGGCCAAGGTCGCCCGGTTCGCGTCCACCGAGGATATGATAAAATACGTCTACGAGAACTCGGGCGCGATCGGCATGATATCTATGACCCGGCTCTATAAATCGTGGAGCCCCCTGGTCGAAGATATCCGGGTCAAGGCGGTTGCGGTCGGCTTAGATCCAAAAGGACCTTACATCGCGCCGGATGAAGCGACGGTCCATGACGGCGCCTATCCGTTTACCCGCTACATATACCTTTATACACCCCGGGAAGCCAAGGGCCTTGACGCCGGTTTCATAACTTATCTCATGTCCACAGCCGGTCAGAAGATCCTCGCGCAAAACGGCCTCGTGCCCGTAACGATTCCGGTCGCGTACCCAAAAGACAGCCTATGATCAATGTCGATTGTCAGGGAATAAAACGATCCATTTTTTTGTATAATATATTAGCGACCGAGAGGAGCTGACATGCGCCAAAAAATATTTTATATCGCAATATGCGGCATGATCCTGAACGCCGCCTGCGCCACGATGCTGAACGCGGTATCCCTGGACCAGTTGATCAAACAGGGCGTCGCCCTCCGGGACTCGGGTAAGGCCTACGAAGCGATCGACCGGTTTAACCAGGCCCTGAAAGCCAAGCCCAAGCACTCGGCGGCGAATTATGAACTGGGAAAGACCTACCTAAAGCTCGGTGACGGCGTGAACGCCGAAAAATACTTGACGAACGCCGTGAACTATGGTTATGACCAGATCAAGGCGCGGACCGCGCTAATCACGGCCTATCTTCTCAACGCCAAGACTCAGGAAGCGATCATGGAGATCCAGACCGTCCTCGAGCTGAAACCGAACAGCCCGGAGCTTCATACCCTGCTCGGCGACGCTTATCTTCAGAAGACCGGCACCCTGGCCCTGGCCGAGGAGGAATACCGCACGGCCCTGGGCCTGGATTCGAATTACGTACCGGCGATCGTGGGCATGGGTAACTATTACAAAGCCAAGCGGCAGCCTAGCGAAGCCTTCGTCATGTTCGAAAAGGCGATAAGGCTCAACCCCAAATACGCGTCCGCTTATTACAGCTACGCCCTGGTCCTGGCCGAGAAGAAGATGTACGACAAGAGCATTGTCCAGCTAAACGAGTTCTTAAAACTGGAGCCCCGCGATCCCAAGGGCTATACGAAACTGGCCGACATCTATTCCAAGGTGGCCGATACCAATCCTCAGGAAAAGGTCAAGTATTACGAGTCCGCGATCGCGAACGTCAACCTGGCCGTTTCCTACGGCGACACCACGCTCGGCACTTTGAAATTTCTGAGTTTCCTGATGCGCAAGGCGGTCCGGCCCTCGGATAACAAGGAAGTTCTGAAAAAGATCCTCGTCAAGACGCCCGACGACATGATAACCTGGATCGAGCTCGGCCAAACCTACGCCAAGCTCGATTCCTACGCCCTGGCCCTAACCTCTTATTACAAGGCGATCGCTATCGACACTCTGCAGTGGACAAACCTGGCGTTCACCATGGGTTTCGCGTATTACCAGACGGGTAAATTCGATTCCGCGGTCGTCATGTTCTCGGAAAAGATCAAACGGGACACCCTCGCGGCCGGCGCGTATTTCAACCGTGCCCTGGCTTATTTACAATTGAAGAAAAGCGAAAGCAAAGCGATTTCCGATCTTGAAAAAGGCATCAAAATTCAGCCCAATCATATCCAGGGTCACCTCTGGCTTGCCCAGACATACCACTTCCTGGGCAACAAAGCCAAGGCCCGGATCGAATATAATACGGTGTTAAAACTGGATCCTAAAAACCAGGATGCAAAAAAAGGCATCAAGATGCTGGACCAGGTCGTCAAGGGTACCGGTAGTGAGAAGATAGATTATAAAGACGACTACGACCCGGGCGACACCCTGTATTAAATAAAATCAAATGAACGAAATTTTTTTATCGCTGATTCTCATAAACCAGACCAGAAAGGAGGTCTAATGTTCGAAGCACTGCGTAATGCGCCGGCAGCCGTTAAAGTTATTATTTCCTTGGGTATCCCGGCGGCGCTGGCTATCGGCCTCGGCATTGCCCTGGCCTTCGTCAAAAAAGTCGGACTCCTCACCCTGTTGCTATACGTCTGCAACTTTATCGTCACGGTCATCATCTTCCAAATCCTGCCCGATTTCGTCCGCGCCGGCGGACCCCTAGTCGGCGCCCTGATCTTCGTCTTCATCCTCCTGGTTACGTATATGATCGAGCGGTTCTTCACCCTGCAGCGGTCCAAGGGTAAACAGCCCATGAACGAATTCGTCCGCAGCTACATAGGCCACGTGGCGGAAAAGAATTACGACGCGGCCATCGCCGACTGCGACATGCAGGGCGGTTCGGCGGGTAACGTGCTCAAAGGTGCGCTCCAGCAGGTCGTCCGCGGTTCCGGAGACAAAGCCGTCATCATCCGCAGCGCGATCGAGATCCGTCGGATCTTCGAGGAAGCCGTGGCGCGGGAAACCCCGCTTTTGGAAAGGAACCTGATCGCCTTGACCACGATCGCATCGATCGCAACCATGATCGGGCTGCTCGGTACGACGATCGGCATGATCCGCGCGTTCCAGGCCATGGCTCACGCCGGCGCGCCGGACGCGATCATGCTTGCCCGCGGTATTTCCGAAGCCTTGTTCAACACCGCCGGCGGTCTCAGTAACGCGATCCTGGGTATCATTGCGAACAACTATTTCGTGAACCGCGTTGACCGTTTCACCTACGAGATCAACGAGGCGGTTTACGACACCATCGACGTGCTCGAAAGGAGCGTTGAGAAAAAGTAATGGAGGCGAACAATGTCATCAGGACCTAAGCAAAAAAGAAAGCGCGTCAATATCATCACGGATATGACGCCGATGGTGGACATCGGTTTCTTGCTCGTGATCTTCTTCATGAGCACGTACCATGCCCGGCCGCCGGAGACCGTGACGGTAGATCTGCCTTTTTCCCGTTCGCCTTTCAAGGTTCCCGAGTCGGACGTCATGATCATCACGATTTTGCCGCCGGCCCGCGCGGTGGCGCTGGCCGAAAGCATCAATCCCAGCGAATTGCTCAACGATCTTTCCCGCTACCAGCTGCCTCTCGAGCAGGGCGGGTTGGGGTTGCGGCCGACCCTCGCCGTGGAACGGATCGCGCACGAGATCAAGACAATCGAACGGATCCGCAGAGCCGTTCAGGAAGCCACCACTTTCACCGAGGATCAGCTCAGAGCCCGGGCCGACAGCCTGATGGTATGGTGGAACCTGGGCCGCGAGTCATCCCAGCCCCTGAAATTCGACCTGATCGGTCAGGTGATCATCCAGCAGCGGATCCGCAATCCCCGCCTTCGTTTGGTGATCAAGGCCGATCAGGACGTGGAATCCGGTTACATTTTGAGGTTGATGGATATGCTCCAGGACCCGGCCGTGAACATGCTCCGGTTCAGCATGATGACCATGCTCGAAGCGGGCGGGACGGCGATCCTGGTACCCAAGAAGGGAGGCTAATATGGGAATGGTTGATATGGGAGGCCGGGGCGGTAACAAACGCCGGGGCCGAGTCATCAACGACCTGACACCCATGGTGGATATCGCCTTCCTCCTGGTGATCTTCTTCATGACGACCACGGTGTTCCGCGAACCCCAGGCGATCGAAATTTCCCTGCCGCCCAAAGGCGAGGTCCCCACGGCCAAGTCGAACGTGATCACGGTCCTCATCGATTCGCTCGGCCAGACTTCGACCCAGGAGGCGGACTCGGCGGCTAAGCCGATTGTTCTTGATTCCCTCGAATCATTCCTTCGTTTCGAGGACCGCAAGAACGCCGAGCGTCAGTTCCGGGGTCCGGAATTTTTAGCCCAGCTCGACGCCACGAAACCGAACACCAAGCAATACGACAGCCTGGAACGGTTCATTAAAAGGAAAGTCTCCAAGCTCACGATTTTGATCGACGTGCACCAGAAGTCGCTGTACCAGCAGATGGTCAAGGTCATGGACCAGGTCCAGCAGGCGCGGATGATGCGGTTCAGCATTATCCCGCACGTCGAAGAGAAAACCCCAGCCACGAAACCGCGAGCAGGAGGTAGATAAAATGACGACAATCGCGAAGCTCTTCATGCCCAATCTGGGCAACCGCAGTCCGATCCTTAAATGGTATTCGGGCAACCTGCGGCGCGCCTACTTCTTTACCAACGCCGGGCTTTTCATCCTTATCCTCGGGGTTTTCGGTTTCATCCGCTATCAGCAATGGCGCGCCGAGGAGATGATGAAGAAATACCAGACCAGCGGCGGAAAGAAAGTGATCACCATCACCTATACCCAGCTCGGTCCGCCGCCTTCACTCATGGGCGAGACCGGCGGCGCACCGACGGCGGCAACCGGCGCCAGGCCATCCGCGCCGGTGGTGGGTGTTCCCAAGCCCGTCGCCGATGAAAAAGCACTGGTGGAAACGTCCGAGGATCAACAGTCCATTTCCGGCGTGTCGAGCCTGCCGACTTCAGGTGGTGCCGGCGACGGCAATGTCACGGTTAGAGTCGAGGACGTGATCCCGGACATCAACGCCTTCGTACCGGTGGAAGTCCCGGCCAAACCGGTCGCCCAGTCCAAACCCCGGTATCCCGAGATCGCCCGCCGGATGGAACAGCACGGTACGGTGTATGTCAAAATGCTGATCAATCTCGACGGTTCGGTGATGCGGGTCGTGGTGATCAAATCCTCGAACTTCCCGACCTTGGATACGGCCGCGGTGGAAGCAGCCCAGAACTGGAGATTCTCGCCGGCGATCCAGAACAAGAAGCCGGTTCGGGTTTGGGTGGCGGCCCCGATCAAGTTCGAGCTGGAGTAGGTTAGACGTAAGGCTTTTTACAAGGCAGCCCCTAACGGGATCCGTTAGGGGCTTTCCTTTTTATACCTATCCATCCTGTCATTGCGAGTACGCCAATCAGTATGGCGGACGAAACAATCTCATCCAGGTCTGTCATTGCGAGCGAAGCGAAGCAACCTCATTTGTTTTAAACCTGGGATCGCCACGTCCCTCCGGGGCTCGCGATGACAAAGAGTCGAAGGGCGAGACGCCCTTCAAGCTTGTAGCTGAGGGGTGTCCCCGTCCCGAGGCCAGGGCTTAGGGCTGAGGGATTAGTAAAACCCGTTTAATTTCAAAGCTCAAATTTCAAATGTCAAATTTATAATTTGGATTTTGGATTTGATTTGTACTTTGCAATTTGGCATTTGGCATTATATTGGGAATATTTTTTCCCAACTCCTGTATTAATAGATAGGAACCAGCACTAAACCGCTGGACCAAAGGAGGTTACAATGAACCCCATTACGAATAAGCACCCATCCTTGCCCAGTTTCGGCAAGCGCAGTCCGGTCGGGAAAACCTACACCGGGGTTCTCAAGAAGGCTTACTATTACACGAACCTCAGCCTCCTGATCGGTATCACCGCGGTTTTCGGTTTTATCAAATACCGCGCGTGGCAGGCGGATAGGGTTATCGTGGTCATCCCGGATAAGGTTATCCAGATCATCGATATCACGAAATTCACCCCGCTGCCGCTCGACCCCGCGAATAACAATTTCCAGACCGATCCCGTGGCCCACTTTAATCTGCCCGTGCTTGGCATCCCGAAACCGGTGCCAGATGTAAATGCGATCAACCAGACCATGCCCGACCAAACCGACATCACCGGCCAGAGCATCGTGCCCAACAACCTCAACCTCAACGATACAACCAAGGTTTTGGTCCAGAACGGCAACAATGTCATCCCGGATATCAACGCCTTTGTACCCGTGGAAGTTCCGGCCCAGCCCCTGGCGATGCCGGTCCCGGAATACCCGTCCATTTCGCGGGTCATGGGACAGCAGGGCGCGGTCTGGGTGAAAATGCTCGTCAATCTGGATGGCACGATCATGAAGGTTTCGGTCATGAAATCCTCGACCTTTCCGCTCCTGGATTCGGCCGCGGTCGAATCCGGTTACAAGTGGAAGTTCGCGCCCGCGATCCAGAACCATAAGCCGGTCCGGATTTGGGTGGCGACCAAGATGAACTTCGAATTGAAGTAACCGATTCATTCATCCCCCTTTGTGAAAGGGGGAATAAGGGGGATTTTAAAACAACAAGCCCCGCAAGTTACGCGACCTGCGGGGTTTTTTGTAATTTGTCTGTCATCGCGAGGGACGAAGTCCCGTGGCGATCCTATATTTTACAACAAATAAAATTGCTTCGTCCGCCATGCTGCTTGGCGGACTCGCAATGACAGAGGGGAATTGCTTAGCTTTGCTCACAATGACGATTCTCATCTGTCATCGCGAGCCCCAGAGGGGCGTGGCGATCCTATAAATTGTAATATAAATCATTCCATCCGGGATTAAAGTCATTTATTAGTTTGATTTTTTTCATTCTTGAACCAGCTTTTATTTGTTTTTCTCGGTTAAGAGTATTATATACGTCATCATATGTTTCGTAATATACCAGTTTTGTAACATTGTATTTTTTTGTAAAACCGGGTACGAATTTCTTTTTATGGTCATATATTCGTTTTCTTAGATTATTTGTCACACCGGTATACAATACAGTATTGGAATTATTAGTCAGGATGTAAATAAAATATTGTTTGGGCATGGCTTAGATTGCTTCCCCTCGTTTCCTCGGGACCTGCTATTATTTCTTTAACAGATTCTTTGTTGCGCTGCGCTCGCAATGACACTTCTCATCTGTCATCGCGAGCCCCGAAGGGGCGCGGCGATCGTATTTAAAATAATAAGATTGCTTCGTTTTGCTCGCAATGACAGGGGGGGATTGTTTCACTCCGCTCGCAATGACAAAGCGGAGGGAGAGATTATTCGTTTCTTTTTCGCCTGCGGCTCGCGACCTTGAGCCGCGCCAAGGAGCGCTGCAGGGCGGCGAAGGCTTCCACATTCGGGACTTTTTCCTGTCGCTTCTCATCCAGGAGCTTTTTGGCCTGTTCCCGGGCCCGTTCGGCCCGCGCGATGTCGATCTCCTCGGCCCGTTCCGCCGCGTCGGCCAGGATCGTGACTTTCTTTCCCGTCACCTGGAAAAAACCGCCGGTCACGGCCATGAAAATATTCTCGTTCTCTTTCCGGATCTTGATTTCACCGGATTCGATGATCGAAACTATCGGGACGTGGTTGGCCAGGACCGTGATCTCACCCTGGATGGTCGGGATTGTCACGAAATCCACGTTATCGGACCAGATCTGGCGTTCCGGCGTGACGATGTCCAGTTTGAATTTCATTACAAGGTGATGTCGGACAGGTCGCCAACCATCCAGCAGGACTGTTCGGACCGCTCGTCGCAGCCGCCTTCGAGGAATGACTTGAAGGCCCGGATCGTTTCCCGGAGCGGCACGTACTTGCCGGGCCGACCGGTGAAGGTCTCGGCCGTGAAGAACGGCTGGGACAGAAACCGCTGGATCTTGCGCGCCCGGCCGACGATCAGCTTGTCCTCGTCGGAAAGTTCCTCGAATCCGAGGATCGCGATCACGTCCCGCAGGTCCTTGTAGCGCTGGAGTACCTTCTGGACGCCGCGCGCGACCTGGTAATGCTCATCGCCGACGTAACGCGGGTCGAGGATCGAGGACGTGGAGTCCAGGGGATCGACCGCGGGGTAAATGCCGATATCGGAAAGGGCGCGGGAGAGCGTGATCGTCGAATCAAGGTGGCTGAAGGTCGTGGCCGGCGCCGGGTCGGTCAGGTCGTCGGCCGGCACATAGACCGCCTGGACCGAGGTGATCGAGCCGTTCTTGGTCGAGGTGATCCGCTCCTGGAGCTCACCCATTTCAGTCGCCAGGGTCGGCTGGTAGCCGACCGCGGACGGGATGCGGCCCAGGAGGGCCGAAACTTCGGACCCGGCCATGGTAAAGCGGTAAATGTTATCGATGAAGAGGAGCACATCCTTTTTCTCGTCGTCCCGGAAATACTCGGCCATGGTCAAGGCCGCGAGACCGGTCCGCTGCCTTACGCCCGGCGGTTCGTTCATCTGGCCGAAGACAAGAACGGTCTTGTCGATGACACCCGAGCGGTTCATTTCCAGGTACAGGTCGTTGCCCTCGCGGGTTCGTTCGCCGATACCGGCGAAGACCGAGACCCCGCCGTGTTCGTGGGCGATGTTGCGGATGAGCTCCGTGACGATCACGGTCTTGCCCACGCCCGCGCCGCCGAAAAGGCCGACCTTGCCGCCCTTGATGATGGGCGCGATCAGGTCGATGACCTTAATGCCGGTTTCCAGGATCTCAACCTGGGTCGACTGTTCTTTGAAAGTGGGCGGCTTGTTGTGGATGGACCGGATGGTTTTCGCCGCGACCGGTCCCTTCTCGTCGATTGGTTCGCCCAGGACGTTGAAGAGCCGGCCCATGGTTGCCGGTCCGACCGGCACCGACATTGGTCGTTCCAGGTCTTCGACCGGCATGCCCCGGTAGAGCCCGTCGGTCGGGCCCATAGCCACGCACCGCGCGACGTTCCAGCCGATGTGCTGCTGGATCTCCAATATCAAATTTTCTTTGTTGTTCTTGACCTTCAGGGCGCCGTAGATCCCGGGCAGGCGCTCGGGAAATTCCACGTCGATAACGGCGCCGATTATCTGGATAATGGTTCCTTGGTTCATGTCTCCTCGATGACCATCGTGCTGGTGGAGAGCTCGGTCAATTCCTTGGTGATGCCCTCCTGCCGGGCCTTGTTGTAGGACAGGGTCAGGTTGTCGATCAATTGTTCGGCGTTTTCCGTGGCGTTCTTCATCGCAACCATGCGTGCGGCGAATTCCGAGGCCTGGTTCTCCAGGACCGCGGCGTAGATCTCGTATTCGAAGATCCGGGGAACGAGGACGGAAACGACTTCCCGGGCCGAGGGCTCGTAGATCATCGTCGACGCGGATTCCCCTTTCCCGTATTCCCGGAACGGCAGCAGCCTCAGGGCCTCGGCCTTTTGGACGACGTGCGAGATATAATTGCTGCGGATGACCACCACCTCGTCGTAATTCCGGCCGGCGTATTCCTCGATAGCGATCCGGCTGACCGGCAGGATCTTGAGGAACGGAACCGGCATTTCGAGGTTGCTGAACTCGGCGATGACCTTGTACCCACGGTACATCAGGAAATCCCGGCCTTTCCGGCCGACCGTGACGAAATGAAAATTTTCCTTGTCCTTGACCAGTTTCAGCGCCTGGTGGATCAGGTTCATGTTGAACGCGCCGCAGAGTCCGCGGTCCGAAGTCACGAGGATGATAAGCGTCTTCCGGACCGGACGGGACTGGAGCAGGGGGTGGAGGTCGCTTTCGGTCCGCTGCGAGACCTCCTGGAGCATGGACCAGGCGAGCTTAGCGTAGGGCCGCGAGGCGAAAAGTGCGGCCGTGGTCTTCTGCATGCGCGCCGCGGCCACCATCTCCATGGTCTTCGTGATCTTCTTGATGTTGCCCACGGAGCGGATGTGCCGTTTGATGTTATGGATCTGTGCCATCAGGCGGGAGCGAAAATTTTCTTGAAATCATTGACCGCGGTCTTGAGCTTTTCCTCAAGCTCCGGGGTCAGGTCCTTCTTTTCCTTGATCGCCTTCATCATATCCCCGTGCGAGGATCCGAGGTATTTCAGGAACTGGGTTTCGAAATCCCGGACCTGTTCGGTCGGGATGTCGTCGAGCAGGCCCGACGTGCCGGCGTAGATGATCGCGGTCTGCTGTTCCACGGGCATGGGCACGTACTGGTCCTGTTTCAGGATCTCGGTCATGATCTTGCCGCGGGTGAGCTGCTGCCGGGTCGCCTGGTCCAGGTCGCCGGCGAACTCGGCGAACGCCGCCATTTCCCGGTACTGGGCCAGGTCGAGGCGGAGCCGGCCGGCCACCTTCCGCATCGCCTTGATCTGGGCCGTGGAACCGACGCGGGAGACGGAAAGGCCGACGTTGATCGCGGGCCGGATGCCCTGGTAAAAGAGTTCCGGTTCCAGGTAGATCTGACCGTCGGTGATCGAAATGACGTTGGTCGGAATGTAGGCGGTGATGTCGTTGGCCTGGGTTTCGATGATGGGCAGGGCCGTGAGCGAACCGCCGCCATGCGACTTGTTCAGCTTGGCCGCGCGTTCGAGCAGGCGGGAGTGGAGGTAAAATATGTCGCCGGGGTAGGCCTCGCGACCGGGCGGCCGGCGCAGGAGCAGGGAGATCTCGCGGTAGGCCCAGGCGTGTTTTGAAAGGTCGTCGTAGAGGACGAGCGCGTCCCGGCCCTGGTCCATGAAGTATTCGCCCATGGCGCAGCCCGCGTAGGGCGCGATGTACCAGAGCGAAGCCGGGTCCGAAGACGAGGCGCCGACCACGATCGTGTAGTCCAGGGCGCCGTTCTTCTTCAACTCGTCGACAAGCCGGACGAGCTTTGATTCCTTTTGGCCGATCGAAACGTAGATGCAGACGACGTTCTCGTGTTTCTGGTTGATGATCGCATCGATGACGAGCGCGGTCTTGCCGGTCTGGCGGTCGCCGATGATCAACTCCCGCTGGCCCCGGCCGATCGGGATCATGCTGTCGATCGCCTTGATGCCGGTCTGGAGGGGTTGGATGACCGGCTCGCGCTGGATGACGCGGGGCGCGATCTTTTCGATCGGGTAAAAGACCTCGGGTTTGTAGGGACCTTTCCCGTCGAGCGGCACGCCCAGGGGGTTGATCACCCGGCCGAGCAGGCTATTTCCCACGCCGACCTCGAGGATCCGTCCGGTGCCCTTGACCATGTCCCCTTCTTTGATCCGCTGGTAGTCGCCCAGGATGATGGCGCCGATCTGGTCCCGGAGCAGGTTCAGGGCCACGCCCTGGATTCCGCCCGCGAATTCGAGCATTTCCGAGGCGAAGCAGTCGGACAGGCCGTGGATCTGGGCCACGCCGTCGCCCGATTCGATGACCGTGCCGACCCGCTCGACCTGGACCTTCCGTTCCTGTTCGGCTACGTCCTTCCTGATGTCGTCTAACAACTTTGCTTTAAGGTCCTTGTTCATCTTTTCCTCAATTTGTTGACCAGGTTCCTCATCTTGGTTTGGAGGCTGGCGTCGATCATCATGTCGCCGGTCTTGACGACCATGCCCGCGACGATCGACTCGTCGATTACGTTGCGGATGGTGACGTGCCTGCCCAACTTTTTCGCGAACCGCTCGGCGAGGGTATCCTTGTCTCCGGGTAAGAGGGGGATCGCGGTCCGGACTTCCAGCTCCAGGACGCCGGTATCTGTTTTGTGCAGCCGGTAGCGGCGTAGGATGTCGGTGAGAAGGTAGACCGCGTTGGAATGGATGAGGAGCAGGACGAAATCGTAGGCCTCCGGCGAAATGTAATCCTTAAAAATTTTCCGCAGGGTTGAGGCTTTTTCCGCGAAGCCGACGCGGGGGTTCTCGAAATAGCCCCGCAATTTCAGCGACGAGTGGAGCGACGATTCGACCACTTCGAGGTCGCGGAAGATCGACCCCAGGTTCTTTTCGGGGATCGCCGCGGTTTGGGGAACGGCGGCCGATTCTTTTTTAACGCTTTTCTTCAATTTGCTGCTCCACTTCCTTGATCGCCTGGTTAAGGAGTTCTTTCTGGGTTTTTTCGTCCAGCTGCTTCTTGACCATTTCCAGGGAGAGATTGACGACCATTTCGCCGACTTCTTTCCGGATCTCGGTCATGATGTTCTTCTTCTCGGCGTTAATCTCGTTCAAGGTCCGTTCGACGATCTTCCGGGATTCCTCGTGGGCCAGTTCCAGGATCTTCTTTTTCTCGTCGTCGCTCAGTTTGGTTCCCTGCTCGACGATGCGGTGCGCTTCTTTGCGCGCCTCGTCGAGGACGGCTTTTTGCCTCTGCTCGGACTCGGCGGCGTCGGTTTTAAGCTTTTCCGCGTTCTTTAAACCCTCGTCGATCCGGGTCGACCGGTCCTTGAACAGTTTCAGGATGGGCTTGTACAGAAAGATGTAGAGGACCGCCAGGAGGATCGCGAAATTGACGATCTGGGCGATGAGCAGCCAGGGGTTGAGCCCTAGTTTACCGAGGGCTTCCATGGCTACAAGAATTTAACGATCAGGGCGATGACCAGAGCGTAGATCGCGATCGCTTCGCAGAACGCGAGAGCGAGGATCGTGATCATCTGGATCTTGCCCGTGGCTTCCGGGTTGCGGCCCACGGCCTCGGCGGCCTTGGCGCCGATGAACCCGATGCCCAGGCCCGGGCCGATCGCGCCCAGACCGATGGCGAGCGCCGCGGCGATGACTTTCAATGCTTCAGGATTCATTATGGCCTCCTAAAATCGGAAGCAAGCTTCCGATTGGCTGATAGCTGATGACAATGTCGTAATCGGATTCGTCGGACGTTTGGTGGGAAGGGTTTCCAAACCCTGATTGACTATCGAGGCTGGGAAGCCTCTCCCACATTATTGTTTTCTTGAAACCGATACGCCTTTCGCAACCGCCACCATTTAATCTAAGATTATTCATATTTATCCTAATGCTCCTCCGTGGTGGTCGCGATCTTGATGAAGAAAAGCGTGAGGAGCGAAAAGATCAGGGCCTGGATCAGACCGACGAAAATTTCCAAAAAAAGGAACGGCACGGGCACGATGAACTTGGTCAGGGTCAGCATGACAATGAGCAGAACCTCGCCCGCGAAGATGTTGCCGAAAAGACGGAAGGAAAAGGAGATGATCTTGGCGATCTCGGCGATGAGTTCCAGGATGCCGACGAAGAACATGATGAAATTCGTGAACGGGTTTCGGATGAACCGGTGGAGGAACCCCTTGAACCCCAGGGACTGGATGCTGTAGACCTGGGTCATGAAGACCGAGATCAGGGCCAGGGCCAGGGTCGTGTTTAGGTCGGCCGAGGCGCCCCGGAAAAGGGGAACGAACGCCTCGTGCCCTTCCTCGAACCGGTAAAAACCGATCGAGCCGAAACCGGGGAGGAGGCCCAGCCAGTTGATAAGGAGCACGAAGAGGAAGATGGTCATGATGAGCGGAAAGTATTTCCGGCCTTTTTGTTCGTCCTCAAACACATCGCATACGGTTTGGTAAAAATACTCAAGGATGGATTCGACCACGTTTTGGAGCCCGGTGGGCACGATGTTCTTCTTGAGGCGGACCAGGATGCCGATGACCAGGAAGATGACGATGGCGATCCAGGTGACGAGCAGGGAATTGGTGACGGGTAGTGGTCCGATACTGAAGAGTTTCTCGGCCGCGATCGAAATATGCATGCCGGATATTATAGCCAAAAAAAATGTCACGTCAAGTGATTTTAGATCCTTCGTCTCGCTTAAGCAAGATTCAGGATGACAAAGGGGTTGTCATTCTGAGGGCTTCGTTATAAGCCCGAAGAATCTCGATAAATTCTCATTTTTCTCCTTGACAAAACCTCCTTTTTATATATAATTGTCCATGCCAATCAAGAAAAGGTCCATCAGCGTGCTCAAGAATATCCGCCAGAACCGGCGCCGTTACGTCGCCAACCTGGGTAAGAAAAAGGCGCTCAAGGCCGCGCTTAAGGACATCAAAAAGTCCAAGACCAAGGCTGAAGGCCTGAAAAAATATTCCAAGGTCCAATCGATCATCGACAAGTCGGTCCAGGACGGCCTCATCAAGAAGAACACCGCGGCCCGGATCAAGTCGCGGCTCCTGGTCATCATCGGCAAGATCGTCAAGGTTACCAAAGTCGCCAAGGTCTCCAAGACCCGGGGTAAGAAAAAGACCGTCGCCGCTGAAGAACCCAAAGAAACCGCCGAGACGGCGGAAAAATAGCTATAATTCTGTAAATCCTGGAAAGCCAGTCTTTTTAGGTCATTTTTAATAAATTTATAACATATTATGAAAATCCATCGGATAAATAAGGTGTTGTTGAATAATAAAATATGACGCGGATAATTGTATTTACAGTAAAAAACCTTCTGATCATACTAATGGATTATCTCAACTAAAATGCATCTCATTTCCCCGGAAGACGTGATCGATCTCTTTTTTAGAATAAAGGAAAGAGGATACGGCTATTTGTTTACAAAATTCCATTTGCAATATGATAAAATTGTCGATTCGTCCTGGGCCGGACAGTATGGAGCATATAACTGGCTGGATATACCTTCGGTGCGCAGAAGGCTTAATTCGATAATAACCGGCGATCCCATTGTTGCTTATCCGAATTATATCATGCATAAGTATTTTGCACACCGGAAAGAGTTAAAAATGATTTCTCTCGGCTGTGGATCCGGTTTTAACGAAATCGAATTCGCCAAGAATGCGGATTTTTTGCGGATCGAAGCATTGGATATTTCGAGCAACCGAATCATGTCGGCGAGGCAAAAAGCAAACGCGGAGCAAATAAAAAATATAAATTTCATAATCGGCGATGCCTTTGATTATCCCCTGAAAGAGAGATGCTATGATCTTGTTTTATGCCAATCTTTTCTCCACCATTGCCGGGACCTGCGTGGTTTGCTGGAAAAACTGCGAATTTCACTTAAACCCGATGGTCTGCTTGTATTAAACGATTATGTGGGACCGAAACGTTTCCAATGGCATAAAAATCAACTGATGCTGGTAAACCGCATCTTGGGACAAATCCCTTTCGCTTATAAAATACGAACCCATAGCAATACGATCAAATCCAAGGTCTATTCCCCGGGAATCCTTAAAATGATCTTATCGGATCCGTCGGAAGCCGTCGAATCACATAAGATCATATCCACGGTTCGCGAATATTTCCGGATAATTGAAGAAAAGAAAATAGGCGGAAATATTTTACATTTATTATTTAAGGACATCGCTCATAATTTTCTGGGCCAAGATGAAAAAACAAGGACCTTGATACAACGGATATTTGAACTGGAAGATGATTTTTTAAAATCAGGGAACGAAAGTGATTTCATTTTTGGGATCTACAAAGCCGGTTTTTAGTTTTTACCCGAGAGAAAAGGGCGAAAAGGCTCTTTTCTGTTTGGAAAACAGCTAGTTAAATATTTTTACGATGATGTTGCGATATTCAGTCCGCATGGCGTCTTCCAGTACGCCGATACCGATGCCGCCGGAAGAAAATGCAGCGTCCTGGGTTTCCATAATCTTTTTACCATCAACGAAGCCGGTGATGCGGTTGCCATTTACTTCCACCATCAGCGTATACCATTTATCCGGTTTCGGCATGAAGTTAACAAAGCCCAGCTGGATCCATTCGCCATTCACGCATTTGAAAAGATCGACGACTCCGCCGTCGCCATGGATTCCGAACCGGTAAAAATTTCGGTCGTCCCGGATTCGGAAAAAGACATAGGATTTCAACCAATCTACTTCCGGATCGTCGCTGCCTTTGATACGCGTCGTGGCCTGGTATTGATAATTGCCCCAACGATCGTTCAATATGAAAGCAAAATGACTTGGTCCGGAACCTTCGGCGACATTGTTGTTAACATGCCACGTTCCGCGGTTGATCGTCCACTTATCCATTCCCGGGGAAAAATCATCGTGGAACAGATCGTCGGACTCGAAAGCCAATCCGGTTTTAACGCTGAATTCCCTCGAAAATAGTTGATGATCGTTTTGTGCATTTACCGTAAATTTGGTATCGCGATCGGTTTTAATCCGCGCGGTTATGGATTTCGTTTCATATTTGCCCAAGGTCAGGTTTCCCGGTATCTGGATCTCACCATTATTATTAATGGCTTTGGTCGTGATGCGCAAGGCCTGCTTTCGGCCGGTATTATTCGTAACATCGATAGATAAGGTTTCATAACCGCAGGACTGGATAAAAATATCTTTAGGTGGTGTTAATATAATATCGTCAAGCGTCCAGATACGGTTATCAAAAAAACGGCTTATTTGATATCGCTTTCCCCGCGTTAATAGGACTAATGAATTTGATATATGAGCGGGGATTAAGAATTCTATGAGATTTTCATGCTTTTTAAATTTTATCTCATAAATTCCCGTCCAATCACCGGACAACAGATATACGTTGGTTATATCTTTTACGTCGGATAAGTTGACGGTCATCGGTATATTATATTCAAATGAATTGTATAACTGCGATTTGTCCGGACTTATTACGACGACCGCGTAATCGCCATCCCGGGTCCGGAAAATATTGGATTGATATTTATCCGACACGGTTATGGGATTGGGGGATAAGATCCATGTCCGGCCTTTTAAAATATCGAAAAGAGGACGGTATTTTTCATCGAGATTTTGACATATCGAATCACCATACGTGACCGATGGGAAAGCGCCGCAGAGCAGGCAGTTTTTCAATTTTTCTTCCGTTTCATCGGGTGTTTTATCGTATGGTAAATATACGATTGGACGAGTCAACCCGAGATATTGAGTTTTATAGAGGTTTGCCAAACTACCTTCGGCCATTATGCCGTCCAGGTTTTTGCAGACTTCGAGTGATGTTGGCCCGTTGCCCCAGACGGCTTTGCCTTGGTTATGGAAAATCTTGAAGATCGTATCGTTCATTTTTTCCAGAGCGAAGCCGAGCATGTACGCGGGTTTGCCGTCAATCAAGGTTATCCCGTCGTCGTGGGCGTAATCGTAATAGCAGTAGTCCATCCGGTCATAGAAGATCCCGTCAATCGTCGGGTATTTTTCGACTATTCTATTGGCTTGTTCGATAATATGCTTACCCCAATTACTTGCCGGGTCGGGATTCATTAGCGTACAATATTGCCATCCGGGAATATTGCTACCCGACCGGTCTTTTGCAATATCCGAGGCGAAATATTTCTCGGAATATTGGTGCCAGGCCTCAAAGGGCTGGAAATATAGATAAGTCTTGATTCCATGTTTATTGAATAAGCTGATTAAGTTATTCGTATGTTGATAACCGACCATTTTTTCACCAGCACCCTTTTCTCGTGCCGTTAAACCAACCTTATCGGAATCAATATTTGAACCCCAAGTAATTAAATTGGGTGCATACAGGCCATAAAAAGGAAAATGGTTGTGCAGTTCGGTCCAGGTAGCGCCACGGATCTGTAAATAAGTTATAACTTTTTCGTTTTCGAAAGGCAATGATAAATAATACCATCCTTCATCAATTTTGAATGTCGATGATTTTGGATTAAAATATTCAGGATGACTATCTATCATGTAATTCAATCCCGCGCGCCAATTACCACCATGTGGTACGATATTCACTCCAACCTTTAATTTCCCATTAAAATTTAAATTCATATGGTCAAATAAAACAATTAGATCTTTTTGATCCACGATAAGAGTCAGTCCCGGTTTTGGGAATTCTATTATGGGCACTACGCTCAAACCAATATTATATTGAGGTGCAAACAATGTTATCAATGGCATGAAAAATCCTTGGCGATAGATAAACGATCGTTTACAGTCTTCCTTAATTGGCAAAGATCCTTGTTCCGTCGGGCAGAAAAAGTGACTCATTTTGTTCAATATTGGTAATAGTAATTTAATACTAATATTGTTTGTCTTATCCTTTTTCTTAATTATCTCCATAACCCATTGAAGACAAATAGAGTCGATTGTGTATTCATGGATGAATGATATTTTCGGATTTTCTTTAATAATGCGTATTTTTATTTGAGTTGGATTTGTATTTTCGATCTCGGTTTGGGTTATTATACATTCGGTACCTGTTGGTCCACTATTATAATAGTCAACAATAGAACCCGCAAGAATGTCAACATTGTTGACTTTTAGGGTTCGGATATTACCGTCGACCTTAGATATTCGGGCGATCATATGCTTATTTTTTAAACACCAATCTTGCTTTTCATATATCAACTCGGGATTTTGGGGAATTAACAATATCAATAAAGACGATATAATAAACATATATCAATAATAATCATCTTTATATCAACGTCAATATGATAGGGTGGTTGGTTATCATCTTGACATTTCATCGATTTCGGATACACTTTGATATACAAGGAAACGAGGAAGATATTTGATCAAATACTTAAAGCCACTGATAATGGGACGTTCATTGATTTTCAAAATTGTGATAACCGTCACATTGATATCAGTGGTCGTCAGTTTTTTAATAATAAAGAAATATACTGCTACCGCAACTATCTTACCGCCCAATCCCCAACAGGAAACGATGTTCGGAATGATGTCGGCGACAATGTCGGGCGGTTTATCAAATTTGGGGCGTATGTCGGGTTTGATCTCCGGCTCCGGTACGGCATCCGATTTATTTGCCGCAATAATGCAGAGCGGCCGGATTAAAGGCGAAATTATTAACAAATATGATCTAAAACGGACATTTAAATCGAAAACGTTGACCGATGCCGGTAAGATGTTGGATGATATAACGACTATCGAAGTATCCGGCGAAGGAATTGTGTCGGTAAGCGTTATCTATAGGAATAAAAAATTAGCGGCCGATATTGCTAATTCATATGTTGAAGAACTCGATAAGTTCAATAAAGAAACCGCCATGACGGTAGGGAAAAAATATCGGATATTCATCGAGGAACGTTTAAAAGGAGTTACGGATGACCTCGCTGCGGCCGAAGAATCTTTGCGGATTTTCCAAGAGAAGAACCATACGGTGGCGCTTGATGATGAAATAAAAAGTGCGATAACTGTCGTCGCACAATTAAAGGGTGAGATAATGTTGCGGGAAGCCCAAAAAGGCGCGATCGAATCTTTTAACAACACAAATAATCCATATGTTCAAAATATCGACAATGAAATAAAGGGATTAAGGGATGAATTGTCAAGGATCGAATTTGGCGATATAAGTAGACAAAACAAGGAGTTTGGAGCGGGGTTTTCAATGTCTTTTTCTAAACTTCCAGAAATAGCTTTGAGATACACCCGTTTATTGAGGGACGTAAAGGTGCAGGAAGTGGTTTACGAACTACTAACCCAGCAATATGAGCAAGCAAAAATTATGGAAGTCAAGGATACGCCAACCGTTCAGTTCTTAGACCGGGCATCGCCACCCGAAAAGAAAAGTTATCCGCGACAGATGGCTGTCGTTGTTTATTCCGCGATTTTTTCCCTCCTGTTCAGTATCTTTTTGATTTATTTTCTCGAGTATTACCACCATATCCAAAAAACACCCGAATGGCAGGATACATTCAACCCATTAAAAGACGATATAATAAATCTCCGGAAAAAAATCTTTAAAAAATAAAAACAATATTCCGTTCGGATCGTGGTTCATAAAAGCATCGATAAATGAAGGCGGTTACGATGCTTTACTGAAGAAATGAAAATAGCGATCTATTATTTGAGCCAGGAAAAATGAAACCAGGAAACTTATCAACCAGTTACCCAAACCAATCGCATTGCATATGAAAGTCATGACCGTATATACGTAAAGATGGGCAAGGACAATCATTTTTGTGACGCTGTAAGATCGACTTAATATTAGAATCGAGCAAACCAACCCCAATAGAAATGGAAACAATACGACTCCCGCTATACCAAAATCAGCATGAAGTTCTCTAAGGTATGTTCCTGTGTTCATCGGGGCTGGGACTGAATAGAAAGGCTGTACGTATGGCGGCTTTTTCGTAAGGCCCATTTTTGCTAATATCCGGTAAATCGGCGCAAAAGTATACCAACCGATTGGGACCTGTTCACGATTTTTTTGAATATATTCACTTAGCACAACCGGCTCACCGCTTAGATAAAAATAGACGGAGGGGGTTAAGAACGGGGTGTTGCGTAAGAGAGACATGGATTTAGTTTCCCCGTATCTCCTAAAACTTTCCCCGATTCTCCTTAAAGCTCGAATCTGTTCCGCGCTAAACATTGCGAGAACGACTATTATGGCAATTGTGATTATCCATTTTTTTGTTTGGGCTTTAGTCCTTTGAGTATTAAAATATTTATAGGAAGTCAAATAGGAAGTGATAAATAGAGTAATGGCGATTAATATCACTGCACGTCCCATACTAAGGATCGAATAAATAATTATCAGCACCAAAGGTATTATGCTTAAGAAGGTGATTTTCCCTTTTACGCCATTATAAATTCCGGCGAATAAGCAACAAACTAAAATAAGAGAAGAAAGGTAGGGTATCCCTTGGGTTATATCCCCGCGGACTCTAAGATGGTACCAAAGTGCAGTTTGAGCTAAGGCAATTACAATGTTGCCAAATGTTTTGGTTAATACAATCCAATAAGAGACGATGCTTAAAGTGCCGAGAATTGATAAAACAATTATCAAGATCTTCAATACATTAATAAAACTATCCAATGATTCGTTGGGCTCGCTAATTAAATCTGATGGTTTAGATTTGATATTCATATCGTCGTTTAAATACCGAATAATTATTATTACGGCAGAACCCAAGTATAATAATATCCACGCGCCAATCATAAAAATCCAAGCTTCTATGATTATGGGTCGATATTTTAATAACCGCAAGGTGTTTAAACCCAGCACGATTGTCCAGATAAACGAATATATCGTAAGATGATTATACCAACTCCTGAGCATTACACGACCCAGCATGATCATAAAGATACCAAAGATGATTATGATAAACGGAGTCATGGGCTACCCTTAATACGACGAAAATTGTTTCGAAGATAATTCTTGGCGAACTCTATTTCATATGGTTTAATTTCTTTTAATAACAACAGCGCGAAAAAGTAAAGTGGGAAAATGATTATTCCGCTCATTAACAAAATTTTTATAGTATCGAGATGCATCATCTTTAAAATCATGAATGCGGCGGCCAATATGGTTGAAGCCGCCAGAACCCTGGTAAGCGATACCCAGGGTATTATCCATCGGATATCTGATTTTGTGCCAAAATAAACCATCAATGGATATAGATAGAAACATATTAAAGTCGAAATCGCGGCACCCATATATCCATAGCGAGGGATAAATAAAAAATTTAGTATTATTTTGGCTGCAGTGCAGATCATGACATAAGCAAACATCGTCCTAGTTTTTTCACGGAATTCAAGACCCTTATGTCCGAACATCGCAAAATTCCAGCCCAGTAATCCGAACAGTACGATGGGTAATATTAAATTACCGCGACGATAATCCAAACCGAGAAAAATAGTTGTCAATTCCTTGGAAAAAATAAGTACATAGGTTAAAATTGGGAACGAAATTATTAAAAAATAGCGGGAAAATGTGGTAATTAATATCTGAGCTTCTTTTTTACGAGTGGAAATAGAAGCGCCCAGATTCATTAATAATGGATGTGCGGCGGTTAATAAAGGTGCCGAAACAAACGAGATTGCCGAAGCAACAAGGTTATAATTGGAACTATATATACCAACTTCTTCACTGCTTCGAAATATTTGG
>Ga0315279_10002695_pt1 | contig 26100 bp, 25 predicted proteins | sample YL17G06_20_MG_FD_203694 | JGI IMG/M metagenome (GOLD analysis project Ga0315279, IMG submission 203694) | Sediment microbial communities from Yellowstone Lake, YNP, Wyoming, USA - YL17G06_20 | ecosystem: Environmental > Aquatic > Freshwater > Lake > Sediment | place: USA: Wyoming | collected... | reverse complement strand
AGCACTTGGACTTCTCGAAGGCGGTCAAGGACCTGAAGCACGACCCGAAGGTTGCACCTGAGGAAGGAATCACGAAGACCGTCGATTGGATGAGATGGTACTACAGGATCGGTGAGTAATTGGAGGAAGTCTACGAGACTTTCGAAGGGAAGACCGTCCTTGTAACTGGAGGAGCAGGTGCAATTGGAGGAAATCTGGTAAGGAAGCTGAACGATCTCAAGACAAAGAAGATAGTAATCATTGACAACCTCTCATCTTCGTATGAATGGAATTTGCCAAAAGGGCCAAAGATACAGTTCATTCTTGGAGACATCCTCGATGACGAGAAGCTGAAGTGGGCATTCAAGCACAAACCACAGATTGTTTATCATTTGGCAGCTCACTTCGCGAATCAGAATTCCGTTGACAATCCTGAAACTGATCTCATGGTCAATGGAATGGGAACACTCAAGGTTCTCGAGCATGCTCACCTAGTTGGGGTCGAGAGGCTCATCTATGCCTCATCTGGGTGTGGAATATACGGTGCCGGTTCGAAGATACCGTTCGAGGAACATGACGTCTCGATGAATCTGTACACTCCTTACCAAGTGACGAAGATGCTCGGTGAACTCTACACGAACTACTTCCACAATCTCTATGAGATGCCTGTGGTCAACGCTAGATTCTTCAATTCCTACGGGCCCGGAGAGGTTCCGGGTAAGTACAGGAATGTGATACCCAATTTCATGTACTGGGCGATGAACAAGCGCGAATTGCCGATCACCGGAACAGGTAATGAGACGAGAGACTTCACTTACGTTGGAGACATTGTTGAGGGACTCTTGGCGATGGCATACTACCCTAAGGCCATCGGGGAGGCATTCAACCTGGCCACGGGAAGAGAGATCAGAATATCGGACCTGGCCAATTGGATCAATGAGATCACCGGCAATAGTGCGGGCATCGACCACATAGAAAGAAGAGATTGGGACAAAAAGAACAGACTGCTTGCATCAATTGATAGAGCCAAACGTGTTCTGAGATACAAACCAGCGATGGATTTCAAGAAAGGATTGAAGATAACACACGAGTGGTTCAAGAGCAACTGGGAAATCATACATGCATCTGCAGAGTTCGGATGACGCCTCGAATCAGCTGTATCTCGTAGTCCTGCAGATCCCATGTCTGCTGTGGAGAATGGATGATGGATGGAGCTAAGAAAGCACATAACACGGTTCAGGTTTACAGGACCTCACCTAAGACTCTCAAAGCGGATATCGGTCGAGTTCTGACTTCGCCCGAATCTCGATTTCTCGATAACAGAAGGGAGACTTTCGTTAAGATAAACGCCAACTACGACCGAATCTGGCCAGGGTGCAACACATCGAAGTGGTTCCTGGAAGCACTATTCAAGAACCTGCGTGATTTGGGCTTCGACGACATCAAAGTCATTGAGGGAGATCTCAAGCTACAGCCAGCAACAAGGACTGTGCAGATGACTGACATCGACAAGATCCTTGCACGGCACGGCGTAGAGTTCGTCCCCATCGAACAACTCGACAGAGAGAATGAGTTGCCAACCTTTCTGAAGGGTTCCCAACTGATAAGCACCCCTGTCCTTCACACTCATACCTTCGCGGTAATCTCTGTTGCAGCGAAGAACCTCTATGGCCTGCTACCCGTCTATCGAGAAAAATACCACAAGATACTCTCCCAGAAGTTGTTGGACCTGACCGAAAGAATCAAGGTCTTCAGCATAGTCGATGGTACAGTTGGACTAGAAGGAGGGAGCATGCGAATGGGAACTCCCGTTCGCACTGATTTGATTCTGGCCGGCTGGGACCCAGTGGCAGTCGACGTAATTGCTGCGAAGATCATGGGGTTCTCAGAGAATGAAGTACCCTACCTGAAGCTGGCAAGAAGAGAAGGAAGAATTGGCAGCATAGATATTTGTGGCGATTTCTCTCAGACGGATCTCCCAAGATTCAGCTTTCACTTCTCTGAATCACGGCTTTCGAGTATTGATTTGTGGTTGCGCGGCAACAGACTCACAGGGTCACTCTTTGATCACGACAAGACCCTTGATAGGCTAGCGAACCGAGTCAGGAGAAGATACACCCATGCTGTGTATGAGCGGAGGAAGGACATTGTATCTGTTGGATCATGGAGAGAGTATCAGGAGTCGGGGTCGGGAGAATGAGAATACTCATGACTCAAGACACGGATTGGTCGAAGAGAAATCCTGGTCAACAGCATCACATTGCAGAGAGGTTGACTCTCCGGGGTCATCTAGTCAGAGTCATTGATTATGACATATTGTGGAGATCATCGGAAGAGAAGAAGCTTTGGTCACAAAGGAGAGTTTTCAGCTGTGTCGAAAAGACTGTGGCTGGTGCTAAGGTTTCGGTTATCCGGCCGGGAATGCTGAGACTGCCGGTACTCAACTACGTTTCAATGCTGTGGACGATTAATCGCGAACTTATGGTTCAGACAGCCGAATTCAAACCTGATGTGGTTATCGGACACTCAATACTCACCAACTTTCTCACAATGCTGTGGGCGAGGATGCGGAACATACCTTATGTCTTTCATATGACAGATGCTCAACACACAATCGTGCCTGAACGTGGACTGAAACCCATCGCGAGAATCCTGGAGAAGTGGAATCTCAAACGTGCCGAAGTCGTAATCGTTATCAACGAGAGACTGAGGGAATACGCCGTGGGAATGGGCGCTAAACCAGAGAGAACGAAGGTAATTGGAGCAGGAGTCGATCTAGGTAGATACCAGCCCCAGATAGACAATAGACGCGCAAGAAGTAGATTCGGGCTAGGTGAGAATGACATTGTGCTTTTCTTCATGGGTTGGCTGTATGAGTTCTCGGGCCTGAAGGAAGTCGCGGAGGAACTGAGCAAAAGCAATGATCCGCACATTAAGCTACTGGTAGTTGGAGATGGCGAAGCGTATGATGACCTCCGACGAGTTCAAGAAAGGGAGGACATGGCGAAAAGACTAATCCTAGCTGGCAAACAGCCATACGAAGAAATCCCAGGATTGATCGCAGCTGCGGACATATGCCTATTGCCAGCGTACTGTAACGAGACCATGAGAGATATCGTTCCCATCAAGCTCTACGAATACATGGCCATGGCAAAACCCGTGATCAGCACGAGACTCCCAGGCGTTACTAGGGAGTTTGGCGAAGACAACGGAATAATCTATGTGCATGAACCGCAGGAGGTCATTGCCACTGCTTTAGAACTTGCGCACTCAGGAAAGGCTAAACTTGAAGGTGCGAAAGCCAGGAGGTTCGTTGAGAATATGGGATGGGATAGTGTTGTGGACAAGTTTGAAACCGCCCTGAACGATATTATCGTCGGTTCACCTGGTAGCAATTAGGAAGAACTGAAGAATAGGAGAAGTCATGAGGGAACCGGCCAGAAAGAGGAGAAACATAGCCGCCCTCTCAAGGATAGGCTTGTCGGCATGATACTTCTCTTCAAGAGGACTCAGAATAATAGAGGTTTGCTCAAAATGGATTGCGACGGCGCACTGACGGTGGATCTCGAGGACTGGCATAATGCCCTCGTTAAACGAACGAAATCAGGTAGTTGCCTGGCAGGTCCATTGACTGACGCAGAACATCTCCAACGGATTGTCCGGATGCTCCTCCGTGAGTTCGCCAATTCGAACACAAAGGCGACGTTTTTTGTTGTAGGCGAAGTTGTCCGTGAGGTACCCGAAATCGTTGCGGAAATTGTCAAGAATGGACATGAAATTGCCAGTCATTCCTCGATTCACGTGCCACCAAACATAGTCCCGAAAGACAAGTTACGCCGCATGCTGGAAGAGGACATAGCTATCTTCAGGAAGATCTCTGGAGAAGCGCCAATAGGTTTTCGCGCTCCATATTTCGCCATTACCAGGAAGGATGGATGGTTGCTAAGACTGCTCTCGGAACTTGGTTTCAAGTATGACTCAAGCGTGTTTCCCGCATGGACGCCCCTGTACGGCCTGCCGAAAGCTAGCAGGCGTCCCTACTTCCCGGATTTCTGCGATTTGACAAAATCAGCAAAGAACGGCCCAATCCTGGAGATTCCTCTCTCGGTTTGGCCATCCACCAGAATCCTACCCGCCTTACCTATGGCGGGGGGATTCTTCTTGAGGGCGCTGCCCCTTAAAGTTCAAGTATTCATGCTTAGGAGTCTCGTCAAAAGAGGAGAGCGCCTGGTTCTCTATGTCCACCCTGCAGACGTCGACAACGAGAGGCACTCAACGAAAGGGATGAGCTTTGAGGATTCATTCATCCAGAACATTGGCAAAGGAAGTGGCCTTAGGAATCTGCGATCTATTCTAAAGGAGTTCAGACTCGTGCGGGTGAAGGACGCCTTCTCCCAAGAGATCCAACGCACGAACTGAGAATACAATTGAGTCAGTTGGTCGTTCGCCACAGCACAAAGGAATTCACGTCTTCCTATCAAAGAGAGCGGTGACCATGTCTGAATCCGTAAGGGAGTATGCAATGGATAGCATAGCTCCAAGGGTAGGAATGGGGTCCTGGAAGGACTCGACATCGAAGCATCTAGCCCTTAGTGAATGTCTTAGAAGAGATATCGATTTCGATGCGAAACCCCCGGCGAATATTGATGCAATCCCAAAGGGAAGAAGATTCACGCACCTTATGCCCAAAGGATAACCGGACTGGCAAGGCGTCAATTCATTCCTGTACATTTCGCACAAGAGTTTGGGGAAGTCAACGCCACATCTAATGGCTAGTGGCAATGATCCCCAAAACCTCGGATTTACCTCGAGAAGTACAGAATGACCGGAATGGGAATCAACCAGGAACTCGACCATTGCAACACCATTCCAGTTGATTGACTCCAAGAACATGTGGGCCGCTCTCTCCGCTTCATCATTCCTTGTTGATTCGCGAACAATGCTAGGACCTCCTGATTCTGGAAACTGAAGAACGCGCCTATGTGTGAAACTTGCAAGGATTTCTCCGTTGTTCACCAAGCAGGACACACCCAACGCTTCCATTGAAGGAATCAACTCTTGCACGATCAGAGGTCCGTGCTTCTCAACAACTTGCGTGAAAGATGGAGGCAGGGGGCCTTCACGCAAGAAAAACATCCCACGAGACCCTGATGAACGAATGGGCTTGACAACCACTGGCATTTGAACATCAATGATGGCACGCTGGAGCGCTGGCAGGTCCTGAACGAGGACAGTACGAGGAACTCTCAATCCGAGCTTAACTGCCTGTTCGACCGTTCTGTATTTGTTTCGCGCGAATTCATAAGTCTCCTTTGGAGGGAGAGATACTTCCGAGTCAAGACGACTCCTGTTCCGATAGTCGCTAAGGAGGTCACATTCGGGATCGTCCATTGGTATCAGAAGTTCGATATCTAGTTGGCGAACGACCTGAGCTAGGCTCTCCAAGCAGCCCCCGGGATCAGCCGCAGCAGATGGAATTCGGTGAAATCCCGAGCAGTATTTCGAATACCGACTCATAGGAAACCTTGAGTCGTCAACAACATTAACGTGTTCGCCACTCCTTCCCAAAGACCTGACTACCGCGAGTGTCTTGGGATGTTTGCCCATTGTCACCAATATGTGCACTCCGAAACCACCTTCTTGGCGTAACGGACTGACAATCTTCATGGCCGTACTTTACATTTGGCCTTTTTGATGGACCGCCACCAACCTGTAGAGGATCTTTGGCAATGCAATGGTCAGAAGATAAATCGACAGTACCATAGAGTTTATGAACCAAACCGTCCATTTGTCACAAGTTAGAGATAGACCCAGAAATCACTGACAGATTTCTGCTGGTCTGGGGTTTATGGAGTCTGTTGGACGGGAATGTGTAGGTATGGAAAGAATCAAAGCAGCAGTGATAGGCTCCGGGCTAATTGCGCAAGCGAGACACATACCAGCTCTTCTAAGGATGAAAAGGGAAGTCAGCCTAGTCGCTATATGTGACAAGGACGAGGAACTAGCGAGAAAGATCGCGAGTCAATTCGGCATATCAAAAGCATATGGGAGCACTTCAGGGATGTTCTCCAAGGAGGAGTTAGACCTTGTTGATATCTGTGTACCCCCTCAAGCGCACGCAGATGTTGCAGTAGAGGCAATCCAGCATGGCTGCCATGTGATGATGGAGAAGCCAATGGCGCTTAAGACATCTGATTGTGACAGAATGTTGGACGCCTCGAAGCAGCAGGGTGTAAAGATATGCGTAATACACAACAATCTCTTCCATGCCCCTTTGCTTAGGGCAAAAGCACTTCTTGCAGAGGGAGCCATAGGCGACTTTGTGGGGATGAGGATATTCCTGTCGACACCTCGTTGGGATATGATTGATATTGAGAAGCACTGGCATCACAAACTTCCAGGAGGAGTAATTGGTGAAACCGCGCCGCACGTTGCGTACATGACACTTGCCTTCGCAGGCGACGCCCGAGGAGTGGAGATCTTTGCACAAAACCGACTTGGTCACCCTTGGGCGTCGTATGACGAGTTTAGGATTGAAATGGACTGTGAGAGAGGGAGCAGTTCAGCTACGCTATCCTACACGCGGAACTGCTGGGCAGCGAACGTCGACATCTATGGAACCGAAGAGGCGCTACATATTGACCTGAACCAGATGTCACTGACACGGCACAAACTACGGTCGTTGAAATACATTCCAGTGTCCAAGCTTTCCTTGAGCATCATAGCTCAGACCTCGAAAGGATTCGCTTCAAATGTGGGTAAAGCATTGATAGGCCGGCAGAGGTTGGGAACAGACGTCGTAATTACCCGCTTTGTCGAGAGCGTTGTTTCTGGCAAACCTGCTCCTGTGAGCGGTGAAGATGGTAGGAGAACCGTGGAGCTGGTGGAGAGAATTGTCAATAGATACTCGGACAGGTATGGCCTGAGGACGTAGCATCAATGACAATTGCTCACGAATCCATTCGAGAGGTTTCTTCTAGATCTGGCGTTCTAATCATAAAGCGAGGGCATGCGAGATCAGTTCATTATGGCATCCTTTAAAACAAGTGGACAGTCCGATTCACTCGGGACGAGTTGATTGAGTCCAGGAATGGTTGTTGAAAACATGAAGGTTCTTCAAGTCATCTCCTCTTTCAGGCCTGCCAGCAAAGTGGGAGGCACTCAGGAGGTCGTTTATGAGATCTCCAAGCATCTAGCAGACAGAGGTCACGACGTCACAGTCTATACCACAGACACGACGACAAATGGCGCAACTGTTCCTCGGAACAGAATGGTCAACCTAGGCAATCTCAAAGTCTACTACTTCAGGAACCTCTCAAGAATCCTTGCATCAAAGAAGATTGTGACGCCCTACTATTCGCCAATCGTAGCAAGGAGAGACATGGAGGGTTTTGACATAGTCCACATTCACGAGCACAGAACGATTCTTGCTGCGGTTGCGAGTCGCAGTGCCAAGAGACATGGTATTCCATACATTGTCCAGTCTCATGGATCTGGGTTGCCAATGATGAAACACACGTTTCTGAAGCGCCTCTTCGATCGAACACTTGGCAGAAAGCTTCTTGAGGATGCTTCGAGAGCAATTGCTTTGACGAGAGTAGAGGTTGAGCAATATATGAGTATTGGAGTCGCTAGAGACAAGATCGTCACTCTGCCCAATGGAATTGACATATCAGACTACTCGGAATTGCCTCCAAGAGGGGAATTCAGACGGAAACGCGGCATCAAAGCCAATGAGAGATTAGTGTTGTTTCTGGCAAGAATAAATCGGATAAAACGTCCAGATCTTCTGGTTGATGCCTTTGCCATTCTAAGACAAGAGCTTGGAGACGTCAAACTTGCGATAGTCGGAACAGACGATGGATATCTATCAGAGTTGCGCAAGAAGATAGGAGACTCGGGAGTCGGCAAGGACATACTATTGGTTGGGCCTCTCTTCGGGAGGGAGAAAATCGAGGCTTTTGTCGATTCGGATATCTACGTCTTACCTTCCGATTACGAGACTTTCCCTCTCACTGTCCTGGAGGCGTGGGCTTGTGGGACTCCGGTCATTGTGACTCGCAATTGCGGGATTTCTGATATTGTTATGAGTGCTGGGCTAGTTACCGAACATAACAAGGAGAAACTGATGTTGGCAATGCGCTCTCTCCTTGAGGACGATAGGAAAAGAGTGGATCTGGGGACAAAAGGAATGAAACTTGTGAAAGAGAGGTTCGAATGGAATACGATAGTCAAGGAGATTGTGACAGTATACGAAGAGGCAATAGCTTCTGCCAAAGAATGACCAGAATATGATATTGTCAAGTCAAGCGTCGGACGCCAATCGGTTTGTTTTGCGGCTTTTTTGCGAATCTTCATAGACAGATACCTGCAAGAATGTCGATATGGTCGAAGTATCCATGGTCGGAGCGATGACGAGCGATGCGATCCCATTCAGGGCGTTTGTCCCGGCTAATCACGAAGAATCGGTATCCATCCTGTCAATCCTACTAGACCCCAGGTTGCCTCTATTCCCATCCGATTTTAGACTCCGGAGAACGGCATCTTCGAATCTCGCTGCAAGCGCTTCGAATGTGACCGTTTCGAGGAAAGCCTCTACCTGTTGGGTGTGATTTGTATCAACGCAAGATTTCAAACCGAGAGCATTCTTCACTCCTTTCGCCAAAGACTCAGAATCTCCAGGAGGAACAATCACGACCCATGGAGATGTGGGCAGTGTATGGACACTGCCACAGACGGAGGTGGCAACGACGGGTAATCCCGCTACGAAAGCCTCGCATGCCACAATCCCGAACGGTTCGTGTAATGAAGGCAACACGAGAACATCCGCCTTGGCATAGAGCGACATAAGTTCATCATCGCGAAGGTAGCCTATTACTGTCAATGACTCAGAGGGGAGACTCCGAGCGACAGCCTCGATTCTCTTTCTCAAAGGCCCATTTCCCACAATTATGAGCCTCAATTCCGGGTAGTCCTTACGCAACCGGTCAAAGGCATCGAGTAGTTCAAAGATACCCTTTTCTCTAATGAGTCGTCCGACGAATACGATGGTTCTTCGTACCGCCATTCTCGAGTCTGAATTGAAGTCCGTCTTTGTTTCTTTCATCTGAATCTTCTTCACAGTATCATATATCTGGGAGAGATTCGTTACACAGGGAAGATCAGTAATCATCTGAGGGGCGGCCCCATAGCACATTAGCATCGCTCTCGCACTCATACAAGCGGCCAGGTATCCGGCGGCATTCCGCACAATTCCTTGGACAATGAGGCGCAGTACCAGGGGTTGCCTTTCTATGTCACCTCCATCAAGCGTGAGAATGAAGGGTGTTTCAGTCATCAAACCAACGGCGTATGCAAGGAGATTCGTTGGGTCAGTGTACCCGTATAGTACTAAGACGTCTGGCCTAAACCTTCTCAATTCTGAGGGGATGGATGGATTGAGGTGGACAGGATCCTTGGAGATGCCGAACAGGTATACGTGAAGTCCTCGAAGGACTTTGTGGTCATAAGGCCTGTCCATTTGCATCCAGTTCTCCGGCCTATTGAGGTGTCGGGTTGAGCAGTAGAACACGAGCAACTCAATATTCGATCGACCAGCAACACTGCCGAATAGGGCGGTTGTGTAAGGGGTGATTGTATTGACGATGACAGCAACTTTAGCTCTTCGGTCAGTCATCGCCCGGTATCAGAGTTGCCACATAATGAAGATTGCGCGAGGTGGCGCTTTGGAAACTGAGAAAAGAAACGTGCGCTCGAGGCGGATGAACCCCCCACGCCAAGTCGCCTCTCTTAGAGAAAGCGAATCCGAGAAGGGTCTCTTGTCACATAGATAGGGGTTTCGCACACTGTGATGCTACGAGGATTATCTACGCTGCAATTCCTGCACCGGTAGCTTAGCCAAGCAAGCCTAGCCGCTTTCACCTGTCCTAGACCCCCTTTCGAGCCTCTTCAACGCAGAATCGAGGCTAAGGAAAAGACGATTTGCGGATAAACAGTCTCAGTACCTGGCTTCGGACGCTTCTTCAGAGGAAAGAACCGCTGCGAGAAACTCGTCGATTGCCAGCTTGTCGGCGGGCAGGGGCGGAAGGAGCCTAGAGTGCGTGATGAGCCAGAAATCCATCTAGGATACCGCGATACTGGACTGCTGCTACTGGCTGATGACTACTCTCGACGTATCCTTCAAGGAAGTGCCCGACAAATACCGTTTCAGGGATGCGGTTGGACGCGACTTCAGAATCACGAGAAAGACCATCAAGATTCATCCGAGCTGGAACAGGACCGAGGAGCACGCCAAAGCTCACCAGTACAGAAACGTATTTAGACATGCCATCCGATGAGATGAAACAGACCAAGATATGTCAGGAGAAATGAAGAAACCTGATATGAGTCGCGAGAGTGCTCCGAGTTCCGCATTCCTGGAAGTTGACCCAGTGAAGAGATATGCGACCTGTACTCTGGTTATCACGACATTGAACGAGGAGCGTAACGTAGGCAGATTGCTGGATTCTGTCGCAGGTCAAACTGTCCTTCCTTCTGAGATAGTCATAGTCGATGCTGGGTCGAAAGATCACACGCTCGAAGTCATAGAGAGGTTTGCAGCCACAAGAAAGAACCTTAGAATCACGACATACGTTGAGCCTGGCACCATCGCGCATTCCCGCAACTTCGGCATCCGCAGGGCTACGTATGACAAGATATTGTCAACAGATGCCGACTGCCGTCTGGACTATAGATTCGTGGAACTTATGGCCCAATACCTCGATGAATACGATGTCGTCGGCGGCACCTATGACGTTGTCCCTCAAACGTGGGGTGAAAAGGTATTCAATAGCAGGTCGCGGATTTCGTGGGACGAAGTCGATGATCTCTACGTCTATCCTTCCATGTCAATTGCGTTCCATAGGGGGGTCTTCAACGATGTGGGTGGTTATGATGAGACGCTCGAAGCCTCCGAGGATCTTGACATCTGCCTTCGATGGAGGAAGACACCAGGTGTTCGGCTTCATCTAGCACATGATGTCAAATTGGACCACTTTCTGGGCAGAGACTACAGGACGCTTCTCCGGATTTCTTTCAATTGCGTAGAAAGGGATGTGTCACGAGGCCTTGCCACACTTGGTACGCCCTATTGGAAAATGTATGTCGTAGCGGCCATGCCATTCCCAATCTTGTTGGCCATAATCACTGGCCAGGATTGGCTCACTGCGATTGTGGCAGGGGTTCTTGCATCCTATTTGTTTGTCTTCTTCCTAAGAGCCGCGAAGCGTGGCGTAAGCCCCAGGCTTGCGGCAGCAAGCACGGCTACTGAGTTGCTAGTGCGCCTTCTTCAAGTAGCTGGAGTGTATTCTGGATTAATCAAGAAGGCACTTTTCCTGTTTCGAAAACCAAGCGATGTGCCAAAGAAACTCGGATAAGGGAGAAAAATGCAGCTGGACTTGGGGAAACGCGCCACCATCATTAAATCCCTGATTCTAATGTTTCTGATTTCTGTCACTCTCGTATTCTTCACCGTGGAATTCCTGACGGAAACGAACGAATCCATGGCGGCGAGCATCATCTATCAGGTCATGCTTGGCACCATTCTTGTTGTCCCACTCCTTCTGGCTATCTTGGTCGACGCTAATCGCAAGACATATCAGTTTATCGTGGTGACAATTGGTGTGTCAGCGATGATCACTAGATATCTTCTGATATACCTGCGAATCGGAACGCTGTCAGGAACCGATGTGCTTGCAGAGTGGGGACTGGCGAGGACCACTGTTGAATCAGGCCATTGGTATCCTGAAATCGGCAGTTACTTCTCAAACTTGAGCGGCTTTCCAGGAGTAATCATGTTTCTCGTGACTTCCTCTTCAGTAGCTCACATCAGTCTATCGTTATATCCCACATTGCAGATCATCATATCATCTGCAGCGGTTGTCGGGATGGTCTTTCTCTTCGTGAGAGAGCTTGTTGGGCCCAGATTAGCGCTGATCTCCCTGGTCATTGCTGCTGAAGACAATGTGTTCTTCTTCTCAGCCCCTGGCGTGATAAGGGAGAGTCTAACCATCTCGGCATTTCTTATGATCTTGTTCCTGGTGACAAGAGCTTCTGCCGGAAATGGAATCATGAGAGTGAGGACCGGTACTCTGATTCTGCTGGCCTCGACATTCATTGTTATTACACACGATTTCTCGACTGTTATTTTCATAGCCCTTATCTTCCTGATGCTCATTGCAATGTCACTCTCATTCAATCTTGAACTACATCGCTTGCGCGATGGAGAGGCAAAACTTGGAATTCGTAAGTTTCATAATGACTTCGCTCGGCGTCTGTTCTTTCCTCTTTCCACGCTCCTAATCCTTCTCTTTGTCTGGATTGGATATGTCTCGGGGTTTGTTTTTGGGATGTGGGTCGACCGCTTGTATTCTGTGATTTCGCCAGATAGCTCGCAGGTCGCACTATGGGGCGCTGCAAACCAACAAATCCTCTATTCCGGATCAGATTGGATTGATGTCACACTTAGATTGGGTTACAGGTTCCTCATCCTTGCTGGATTTCTGCTGATGTTCTTCAAGAAAGGCTGGCCAGCAGACTTCCTTCCCAAGAGGGTGAGTGTAGTGGAGGTTGTTGTGCTGTGGGGTGGAATTGCGCTATCGAGCGTTGTCATGCTCTCGCTATTACCTCTAGGTCCTCTGTACTCACTCACCAGGCTCGTCAAGTTTGATCTCGTATTCTACGCCCTTTTTGTCGCGTTTACGAGTTATGCGGCAATTCAGGCGATGAAATCAAAGCGGATCAGAAAGAGAATAGGCAGCGCCATGAGTTTGTCATTCTACTTGATAGTGGTGACGATAGTCGCCATCCCACCAGTCTACACTACGCTTGATTCGATGAGCATCAACGGTAGAGGACAGGTCAATATCAACAGAACACCTGGATCATATACACCTAGGGACGTTGTGTTTGTGGAGACAATCAGCGGAATCATCCCTGGGATGCCCGTTGACGTCTACTTCGAGCGGGAGTCGGGTGCAATGTACTTCTTCCTAATGGGTCATTCCAGCTGGCTGTACAAGGAAATCGGGGCAGACTTCTTCCTGAAAGACCTCTCTCGGCTTCTGGTTGATGGAAACGACACACTAATCGTCTTCAGACAGGACCCAACAGATAGCCGTGAATTCATAGATAGCACGCTTACTGTGCGCCATTTGACTGACGCCGAAGTTCTCATGCTGGGCCAATGTGACCTCTTGGCAACCGACGGGTCATCGATGATGATGAGAGCATGAACAACCTCATACCGAACTGATGCTCATCGACAAGTTCCTCGGCGATTAAGACCTTTGTAGGTGTTGACGATCATCTCACCAATTCGCTGCCAAGAGTAGTTATCGAGAATCGAATCCCTCAACTTCCCCACGTTTTCTTTGGTCGACGCATTCTCGATTGCCGCGCATATTGATGACACGCTCGCTGGGTCACAATACTCGACGTATTCTCCGAAGTACTCCCGTGTCGAACCTCGGCTCGTGACGACGACTGGACACCCGGACACAGCTGCCTCCATTGCGGAAATCCCTGGCGTTTCAAACCAGGATGGAAGCACAAAAACGCTGGCAGACTTGTAGGCCGACTTCAGCATAGATGACTTGTGATCTATCGTACCAATGTGATGAGTTCGACCTCTATTTCTGCTGACACATCTCTCTAGGTATGCGTCATTCCCCGCCGAGGATCCAATGAGCACCAATTCCATTCCGAGGGCGTCGGCGGCCTCGGCAAGTCTCACAAGATTCTTCCTTGGTTCAATTCTCCCTACGTACAGTATGAAATCTTCGTATCCATAACGAGACTTGAACTCTATTTCATTTCCATCGCTGAAGGTTGGTTCGACTCCATTCGGAATGACTCGCACCTTGCGATTGTCAATGATGAAGTTCCTTTTCAGGGAGTCGACTTCGGCCAGAGAATTGGGGAGAATGCTGTCAGCTGAGTCGAGAAGGAACTGTCCTGGAGCCACCGAGTGCATCCATTCATAGGACCGGAAATTCCTTGCGACAGCGTGGACAGCTCGACTCATCAAACGCCTCGTCCAACTTTGAGTATGACGGCTCAGCTCCCAAGGTTCCCAGTATACAGGAGAGCACACATAATTTAGTCCCTTGTTCTTCGCAAGCTTCACGATGCCAGCGTTGTCTGGTGAGAGGCCAAAACAGTGATAGATGTCAAACCCTTCGAGTCTGTCATTGAACTTGTCGAAGAGCTTCGCTCTTATCGTACTGTCCGTATTCACCCATCTCAGGGTTTGTTCCATCTGTATCTCCTTGCCGCCCAGCAACTGGCCGCAATCGCTGGAATTGTCCATAAGGACACGAATGATTTGGTCAGAAGCGATCCCGGTCACCTCCAAGAGCACCTGGCATTTCGATGGATATGGAGGAAAGGTCAGCAAGGCCACCGAATTTCATGATTGTTCCCTCGGATTGAACTGCAATGCGTAACAGATATTTATGCGGTCGCTTAGGTCCATAGACAATGTTGTCTCATTTGAATGGCTTTCAAGGTCTCCAGGCGAGATTGCCTATCGTAGTTGGAGGAGTCTAGACGAATCCATTAGAAAGGAGCAGAATGCGAGGAAGTCGAGGCAACTGACAAACATTAGAAGCATTGTAGTACTACTAGGCTTTTCAGGAATCGACTATAGCCGTCACTTTGGTTGCGTTTGGGCATCGAATTGAGTGAGAATCACAGAAGTCCAGTCAGGCCCAACGTACTAGTCCTTAACAATGATGGCAATGAAGACCCTTTGGGGCGCATACATAGCCTACTTACGGATCCCGCAACAGAACAGAAGAACATCGCACTAATCGGCAATGGTGCCTTGAACGATTTGGCTGCATCTGTAAAGACGGTGTATCCCGAAATCACTGATCTTGACAATGGCTCCAATCTGGGCCGCGCAGAAGGCTATGGCCTCGTCATAAAGTTGACGCTCGACTAAGGAGGCACGCAACTTTCGCTGTTGAACAATGATACCATCGTGCACGCGAGCGCCGTCAGAAGAATGAAAGACACTCTCCGCTCTGAAGGTCTCGAAACGTGGCGATTGGGGTTTCAGGTCCAAATTCCCACACACCGCTGGCCTTCATGCGTTCCATGCAATGATTGTACAGCCTACCCCCAGCGTATGGAACGTATGTCGCGTACTGTCCACCTGGACGCAGACTATCAGAAAAAATCCGCAGAAGAACCTGATGATCCTCTATCTGGAAATGCTCAAGAAGTCCCGTATTGAAAACCACGTCAAATTCCCCAAAATAGCTCGCCTTGAACAGATCGCCAACCTCAAAATCGGCTTGCAGACCATCTTCCTCGAACGCCCGCCTGTTTGCCGAGATACAGTCCTCTGAGATATCGAATATCGAGACTTCTATCGAATCACCATAGATGGCTTTCAGCTTTAGAGAGACATGATCGATTCCCGATCCCGCGCTCCACAATCGAATAGGGATGCCGGGATTTGAACCCGGCAGTAGCCAGACGTCCTTTTTCTGATTTCAATTAAGCAGGATTTGACATTGGGAGAACACACTAACCCCCTTCCTACTTCCCACCCAATGGTCTTTTCCGAGAGTCATGGCAGGTCCTGGGGGTCCAGTCCCAAATCAAGCCAGTATCTGAGGAATTTGAGGTCAATTCGAGGTCTGGGATGGGCACTAAACCCTTTTCCTTTTGTCCTACTTGACTCTCAAGAGATAGCCATCCGGGTTGTATGTTAATCTGAATTTTTCCCGTTTCTTGTCGATTGCGAAGTCTGAGTTTTCGGCTAGGAACTGATGGGTTGCCTCATAAGGTCCAGGCTTTGGTCCCTCGACGAATGGGTACCGAATGATCCCGTCTTCAACAATAAAGTATGAGCCCACACTCACGAGTTTGGCATAGTTGCGAAGAACGGAAAGGGTGTTCTCGTACGTGTGAGACGAATCTTCTATTACAATCACTTTTTCGTCTGGCTTAACTCTCGATTTGACCTTCATCAAAACGTCGGGTGAATTTGCATCCCCGGTAATCCAAGTGATTCGTGGATGAGTGAAATCAATCTTTGATTGGTCGATGTCTATTGCTATGATTCTGCCTTTGTGAATCAAATCGAGCATATTCGCCAGGAACAATGTCCCTCCGCCCTGGAAGTTGCCGATTTCAACAATGACGTCAGGTTCGATTTCAGCGAGGATCTCTTGATAGATCCACGCATCCAACGGAAACTTCTGCGTCGTTCTCTTCATCCAGAACGTGCCAGCATGATGATAGTTGTGATTCGAATAGTCGATGTAACTCTCGAACATATCCGAATCAGGCGTTAAAGGTCTGTCAAGGTTCGAAACCCACTTGCGTTTGTGCGCAATAGCGTGAAGCATGTCGAAAATCCTCTTGAGAATCCGATTCATTGCCAATTCTCCGTACCGCAATCGCGCCATGACTCCTAAGGTCTTTTCGCCCGTTACGAATGTCCAAGTCAAAACAAGTCTACATACGCACACTATTAATTAGTGAGAGATTCTATTTTCCTCGAGACAAGTCTGGGGCAATTGAGTTGAATTCACCATCTAAAGAGAAGTTGTTTTCTTCGTTGATGTTTCGCAAAGGTCTTGCTTTCATCAATAGGATTTACTCTAAAATATCAGAATCTAGAGGCGATAACGCCAGAATGCTTCTGAGGATACGCTCCGAACAGAGGAAGATTCTCAGCGGACAGTACTCCTTTGTTTCGATGGAGGACGCCGTTCTGTGGACTTGCGATTGGATCAGGAAGTTACCTGAAAGCTTTGACATCATCGTTGGTATCCCGAGGAGCGGGCTAATCATAGCCAGTATTATTGCCGTAAAACTTGGGAAGCCTCTTGCGACACCTGAAATGGTCTATGAGAAGAATGTTTGGATGTCATCCCATTGCATGCCGGGGCCATCATTCAACAGCTTTCTACTCATCGAAGACTCAACGGTTCAGGGATTGACTCTTGATAAGGTCAGGAACGATTTGAGATTGAGGTTTCCAGATGCAAAGATAACATGCGGCTCACTGATAGTAACAGATGCCTCTTTTCGAAAAGTAGACCTGTTCTACAAACGAACGAATGGTCCCATCGCCTTTGAATGGGGCATAATGCATCTGAGACCTGCCCCAAAGGTAGCGATGGATTTGGACGGAGTGCTATGCGAGAATTGTCCAGAAGGAGTGGATTCTGATGATTCCAAGTATGATCAATGGGTCAATGAGGCACGCCCATTCTTGATTCCAGGATATGAAATCGACTTCGTCGTTACTAATAGATTGGAGAAATATCGACCTCAGACCGAGACATGGCTTAAGAAACATGGTGTCAAGTATAGAGCTCTCCTGATGTGGGATTTGCCTGATAAGAAACTGAGAACAGGCAAGCATGCAGAGCATAAGGTTGAAATGGTAACGAAGGCCAGGCCCGATATTCTACTTGAAAGCAGTGAAAATGAAGCATTGGAGGTTTGGAGAAGAACGGGGATTCCAACTATCTGCATCGATTCGATGACTATCTTCTCTTGATTAGCTGGACAATCTATTGCAGCCTTGTCGCCTCAAGATAGAAACTCGAGAGAAGCGCTGTCGCCTTTCCTCCTCTATGGGCTTTTCCGAGGCGAAGCGCCTATTTGTGACACTTCAAGTTGGATGACTAGTTGTAGTTACTTCTAAACCGAAAGACTCATCCGGGAGCTATCCATTTCGAACTCGTTGTCAACACTGGAGACCAGAACCGTCAGGAACATCTCTTACGTGGGAGTCTCGCAAGCAGCTACTCTGTTGTTGTCCCTACTCACCATCACAATCCTTGCGCGGATACTAACACCGGAGGATTTTGGGATTGTTAGTATCGGTGCGTTGTTTATGACGTTGTTCGGAGCCATTCAGGATTTTGGCGTAGGCAATGCAGTGATTCAGAGGGACACTCGAATCGAGGACTCCATTTCCGTGATGCTTTTTCTACGTTGGATCATTGCGGGTATCTCGTTTTTCGTCATCGTCGGTTTCTCGCCCATGATCTCAAGCTTTTACGGGAACCCCGCAATCATGCCCGTGATTGTTGTCATGAGCTTGAACCTCTTCATCCAACCAATCGCATTCTCCTCCTCTGTAATGCTCAGCAGGAAGCTCGAATTCTCGAAGCTCGCAATAGCGGCTATCGTCTCGTCTGTGGCAATAACGGTTACGTCAATTGGCCTCTCCTTGTTCAACTTCTCATACTGGAGTATCGTCTTCGGAATGCTCTCTGGAACTGTGTTTTCAGTCATCGTGATGAGATACTACGAGAGGACTAGACTCAGTCCGAAGATTGACAAGAAGCTCATGAGAGAGCTGTTGGGATTTGGTGCGCCTCTCCTCATCAATGGACTCATGGTATTCGTCATATTGAATGTGGACCAAATGGTCGTGGGTAAGGTCCTGGGAATCATAACGTTGGGTGTATACTACATTGCGATCAGATTTGGTAGGACCTTAGGCTCGCAGATATCGGGAACCATCAACGTAGTCCTGTTTCCTACTATGTCGCGGATAAAGGATTCAGTGGAGCATATCAAGATCGGGTACGTTCAATCCCTGAGGATGATAGCTATTGTTGTCGCCCCTCTGAGCCTGGGCCTATCTGCCCTCTCTCTACCCTTCGTTAGCGTAGTCCTCGGTCCGCACTGGGTCGCCGCTTCCGTACCGATAGCCATCGTATCGTTCCAAGGGCTCCTGATTGCCTTGATCGCACCGGCGGCTAACGTTCTGATTTCCCTTGGCAAGCCGAGATACATGGCTATCGAGGCTTCGGTCGTGGCCGCATCTGTTGTCGTCGCAATCTATCCCGTGGCTACCCACTTCGGCATCAATGGTGTGTGCGTCTTAATGGTATTTCTTTGGCTGGGTTCACTCGTATACTATCTCGCAGTCCTATCCCGCATCCTCAAAGAGAGATTCGCGGAGATTGCAAGACCAATGGCTACCCCTCTGCTGAGCGGTTTCGGGACATATGCTGTTCTAGCATTGGGCGTTTCTCTTGTTCCAACAAACACATTCTGGCTAGTCACGCTTTCTACATTAGGCGCTGTCCTGTACATCGTTGTTCTGCATTTCTTGAGCAAGGGGCGCGATGTTCGCGATCTTCTCGGCCTTCTCAAGAAATCGTTCCTCGGCCGTCAAGCGATTTGAACTGTGGAACCGGATGCTGGTCGTTTGCACATATTGAAGGCCAGAAACTTGGTCTACAAAACGGTCCTCAATCTCGTATGTCCCCTCAAACCCTTTCCATTTTCTCCCCTATGGGCTTTGCTCAGTGCGCGTCTTTGTCCGGGTCTCTGATTCTGAAAACAGGCTTGATAGGCGGGCCATCTTTCCGTGGCAACGCCTTGTACTTGAAATTCGTGATAGCCATTCCGTCAGAAAATCACGGTGTCCTCTTCGGGCACCATCGTCAGAAGAGGCCTCTTTGAATGGCACTGTCGCTTCGCCTCCTCATAAGCCTTCTTGAAGCTCGGGTCGTGACTGACCACCTTCCCGCTGCAGATGGCGACCCACTCACCTACTTACTGCCTGAGGTCTGCGCTCATATATCCCAGGTAGTTGTCATAAGTCGGCATACCCTCCCAACGCCCCCTTCGCTGGCTCCGGCACTTACTATTGTTGGATTCATACTTAAGTGCTTCTCCAGCGCAGTTGTCCACGGTTTCCACAGTATATAAGCATGAACCCTGCAAGCAGACTCCGGAAGGGGCGGGTTCGAATCCGTGCCGAAGGGCGTGATTCTGCCGGGGCGCTCCGTAGCGAGCACCATCTCCACCTGGGAGTCAGCGAAAAAGCATAACTAGCGTAATTGAGCATGCTACAACTAGCGCTCGGGAACAAATACAACGCCACCCAATCCAAATGCAGAGATGCACGGGAGGATAGAGGGAACACAAATGGCCCACCCTGAACCGATACCGGCCCTAAAGGCCAAGGAAGCGAAGGAATTCGAGAAGAGATTGAGCTGTCACAGGTTGAGCACTGCGCAGAAGCGGTTCCATAAGGAAACCAGTGAGAGATTCAAGGAAAGGGACTGATCTCGGGGAGTGTCGGCATTTCCCTTCTTTCCACGCATCCGCCATGGATGGACATCCCGATGGGCGACATTTATTATCCTGCCACCGCTCATTCAGGGCCGAAATCCCGATGATAATCTCCAAGACGCCTCTCAGGGTGAGCTTCGCCGGAGGAGGCACCGACATAGCCGACTACTACAGGACCGGGTACGGCGCCGTCGTGAGTTCCGCCATCAGAAAGTACGTCTATGTCACCGTCAACAAGAGGTTCGACGACTCAATTCCGTCCAGGATTAGGTGGTTCGCATCTAGGACGGCCTCGGGCTTCCCCGTGTCGTTCCACCACCCCTCGACGCGATGGGGCACCACCTTGTGCCCCTCGTTTATGAACAGGCTGATTGCATCCGTGATCTCAATCTCGTTCCTCCGGGACGGTTTCAGCTTCGGACACACCTTGAAGAACATCGAGTTGAACGCATAGACGCCGATCACCGCTAGATTCGACTTCGGCTCCTTCGGCTTCTCGACCGTCCTGAGCACCTTCTTGCCATCAGGGCTCAGCTCCTCAATCAGATTCCAATGCAACTCCTTGAGCGATGCCGCGGATGCGGGACACGAAACTCCGGAGGAGAATCATGGTGGTTAGTCTGCAATGAGAAGATGGCTAGCGGAGGGAGGCAGCCACTTCGAGCCTCTCCAGGAGCAACCTACCGGGTCCGCCTCATCCAGAAACTGCAACCTCTACTACAGGAACCGAAAGCAGACTCCAACCACTCAGGATGCATCACATGGATATAGCTTGCTGCAAGCACGACCTCAAAAGAGTCGTTGAATGCCATGAAAGCCTGAAGCAGGTACTGCTCGGTCCAGAAAATGTGATTCTTGAGAACCCAGTCCTTCCGGTATTCCGACGGAAGGAATATGTCATGAGAGTGCACTAGAACACCTTTCCTCAGCCTTGGCAGAATCTCAAGATACTCATACTGCACATCACTGCCAATCTTCAAGACATGGCTAGAATCGATGAAGAGAATATCGTTCTCTCCCAGTTTCTCGAACTCAGAGAATGGAACATCCTGGATTCTCTTCTGGACGAGTCTAGTAAGACCGGGAAACCCCTTCTTCAGAACTGGATTGGGATAGGGTTCAATGGCTGTCAGTTCGCATTCGTATCCATTCTTGTCTTCGACGTTCTTCAGTATCGCCTGAGCGGAAAGATACGTGGAGTTTCCAGATCCGATTTCGATGATCTTCCTCGGCCTGAAATGCCTGATTATGCAGTAAAGAAGCTCGCCATCCATGCCTCCGAATCCACAATTGTTCACATAGTAGCGGTATGGAACAGGTGTACTATCCTTCGGAAAATCCTCATACTCACTCCGAGAATTCGAAGAGAATGCCTCCAACAATCTTCGCTGTCCCTCCTCATTCATTTGCAGACCCACAAGTGCCGAAGGGCTCGTCCAGAGATTATCGCTCAGGCGTCTGGTATCAGGAATGGGTTCATAGAAATGGTTGGGGGTCACATGAATGCCGAGTCTCTCCCAGACTGGAAATGTTTTCTTGACGGCAAGTCGAATGGCATCTGCTGCTGCCTCTCTAATGTACATTTCAAACCCCGACTCTCAAAGGCTTTCCTGACCTTAAAGACCATATCCCGCGATGATGAACATTCGGATCTTGCGGTGATACTCCTCTGTCAACAACTACCCGAAAAGGTACAAGACCGCTCGTTTATCGCCTCTTTGGAGGGCAACCGGACCTCGATTCAAACCCCTTTCTTTTTCCTAGCGAAGTAGTCTCCCCCAACCTTCTCAGCGTTACCTGACAGTGACGTAGTATCATACCCACTCGACCTCAACAGACTGAGGCAATTGGCGGCTTGAACTACTGGCGCGTGCGTTGAAAGAAGAATACATGGGCAGTATTCATCAAGGATTCTTTTCGCTCCTGTAAGAACGAGGGACTCAGCTCCCTCGACATCAATCTTCACAAAGTCTGGAGGCGGGATAGCTCGTTTCTCAATGAGCGAATCCAAGCTCACGGCATCGACTTCGATTTCACCCTTGTCGCTAATATGTGCCGTCGAGCTACCATCTCCACAGGAAAACAGAACCCTGCCATTCGCATTAGCCACAGCTTTGTCAATGACCTGCACATTAGCCAGCCCGTTAAGCTCAATGTGCTTTCGTAAGAACTTGAGATTCTGCGGCAATGGCTCGAAAGCTACTACTTTGCCATGCCCTCCCACAAGCTCGGAGGCTAGCAAGGTGAAGAAACCTACATTCGCGCCAACATCGTAGACCGTGTCTCCTGGCAAGACTTCCTTGTGGAAGAGTCCTTGATTGCCGTATTCATGAGTCCCGAGATAGAATGAGAGGCCCCCGGACCGTACAATCCATTTCTTGCCCCTCAATGCGCCTTGAGGAACCGGTAGAACGAGGTCCCTGGGGATGAGAGACGCTATCATCCTTCCTACGAGCGCTTGGTTGCCGATGAATGAGAATTTGGACAACGTAGTCGCCGTTCTGCTTTTCGTCATTTCCCCGTACCCCAATCGCGTCTAGAGGCTTATGGGCTTTTCTGAGAGTTGCTGTGACAGACAATTCTTAACGTCAGGCGCTCATATTGTCTGGCTGAATGAGCGAAAGCTCATTCAGGATGGGATGCATTAATGGGCGGTATCTGCCTCTGCAAGAGAGACTGGAGTCGAATCAATAAAGTGATGCGGGACGAAGCAGGAAGGTTCTTCAGGATCGCCAAGAAGGTGATCTGGGAAGAACCTGAACCTTGGATCTGGAAGCCGAAGTACAGGGACGACGACAAACGCAGGGTCGGGCGCCCTCCTGAGTTCATGGCCCGACCACTGGTCATGCTGTGCCTCTGGAGGATCTACTCGGGCAAATCCTATCGCTGGATGGAGGGTTACCTCGAAGGCAACAACCAGTTCAGACACGAGATAGGCCTCGGGGACGAGTGGCCAGCATATGAGACCATACGCAGGGCCATGTTCTATCTCGACGAGTCCTACCTCCGCCGACTCAACAAACGCATCCTCGCAGAGCTAAAAAAAACGTCGGCTGAAGGTAAGCGTTGATTCTACTGGCATGGGCACGAAACTCTTCGACCGCTGGCTATCCCATCCGACCGACAGGTCGAAGGACTTCGTCAAGTTCCACGCAGCAATAGACGACAGAGGGGCGGCCCACGCGATTGCCATCACCGATGGGGCAACGAACGACGCCATCGTCCTCCCCTACATCCTGAACGATATCGACGCCCGCCTGGGCGTCGTACGCGCGGACAAAGGATACCTCTCCAAGGACAACGTCCAGTGCGTCGAGGACTTGGGCGCTGTCCCGTTCATCAAGCCCAAGTCCTACTCCAAGATGCTGAGCTGCGGTCGACCCGCGTGGAGGCACATGATGTTCAGGTACAGAAAAGAGCCAGAGGCGTTCCTCAAGGAGTACAACCAGCAGAGGAGAGCCGAGGCGTTCTTCTCCAACATGAAGAGACGGTTCGGAGCATCCGTCAAGAGCCGCATCGGGACGATGCGGCGCAAGGAGGTCTGGATGAGGTGCTTGATCATGAACACACTAGTGGTGGCAGGCGAAGAAGTCGAGAGGGAGTTGAAGGTAGCAGGCTAATTATGTGTCACAGCATCTGAGAGTCGATTGACTGAAGGTATCGGTATGATGAACCTTCGTGCTACCTGCAGTCTGCCTTCCTTCGTCCTTGATTGGGCCTGAGATCGGTCTCAAGACACCTTTGCTCGACCCCAAAAGAAACCGATTTTGACCCTTGACGGGTGCCTTGCGTCTATACCTCTCTTGAATCGGTACATTGGTACATTGTATATGTCCAGACTAGCTACTTCCGATGTACCAATGTACTAAGTCGCAGACCAACACAAACAGGACTTATATTAGTTGTCATCAAGTGCAGATGGTCCCGTAGTCAAAGATACGGCGTCGCGTTCTCCCCGGCCACAAGTCTCTCGCCCTTGAGCAAGAGCCCGTTCGCGCTCAGTATCTTGGACTCCTTTCCTATCCGCACACGGCCATCAACAGATGCACCGTCCTCGACCTTGCTCTTGATCGGGGTCTCGATGCAGTACTCTGTGTTCGGCTTGTTCGCCATTGGTATCAGCTGCTTCAGACCCGTGCGCGTAAGAGGGCGGGACCGCGAGTCGTACCCGCCCGAGAGGACTAGACCTTTCATCGGCAGTACCTTCGTAACCGCCCTCGAAAGAGTCGACATCCCTATTTAGCGGCTTCTCGCTGCCAGCCAGCCGGTGCTGCGCACATGAGCGACATCTATTATTGGACCATCGTGCATTAAGGGCGGAACCGGATGGTAATCTCCAAGACGGCCCTCAGGGTCAGCTTCGCCGGAGGAGGCACCGACATAGCCGACTACTACAGGACCGGCTTCGGAGCCGTCACAAGTGCCACCATCAGGAAGTACATGTATGTCACCGTCAACAGGCGGTTCGACAAGGACCTGAGGGTGAGCTACTCAAAGACTGAGATCGTGGACCACATCGACAAGCTCGAGCACGGGATCGTCAGGGAGGCGCTCAAGAAAGCAGGTTTCATTCAGGACGTTAGCATCCTAACTAGAACTACCATTGCAGAAGGCATGAGCAGGTGAAAGATGACTCGATGAACACCCGCGAGGAGGATGCTCCTGACGGCCCTATTCTCCCATGTCCAAACCATGCTCTAAATGATGCGGCTCGGCGTATTACTCAAAGTCGCAACGCGACGGAATGAAAAGCCAGACAAAAATGCTCCTTGACTACAGGTAAAGGGTTGTGTTCTCGCCAACAACAAGCCTTTCACCTTTGGGAATCATTCCATTCGATCCAAGGACTCGAGAGCCTTTGCCGATTATGCTTCTCACTATCTTCTTCTCAACCTCTACAACCGTGTCATCCATCACGATCGAATCGTCGATCTCGGCTCTGGATATTCGACATCTGTCGCCTATCGAAGTGTAGGGCCCGATGTCGGCATATGGGCCGATCTTACAGTTCTCTCCGATGATGACAGGGCCTCTTACGACGGACCTGCCAGTGATGGTGCTTCCTTTCCCGATCCTGACTCTTCCGACGACGCTCGCCCCGGGTTCTATAGTCCCCTCGTCAACCGATTCAATCCCATCCAGGATAAGGTGGTTAGCCTCGAGTATGTCCTCTGGCTTCCCCGTGTCCTTCCACCAGCCCACGACATGGTGAGGGATGACCGTGAATCCCGACTCGATCAGCAGTGTTATCGCGTCCGTGATCTCATACTCGTTCCTCCACGAGGGCTTCAGCTTCGGACAGACCTTGAAGAACGACGAATTGAACGCTTGGATGCAAATCACCTCCAGCTTCGACTCCTTCGGCTTCCATACATTCCTCAGGATCCTAGTGCCATCACGAGGGAGCTCTGGATAATACAGGTCATATCAACGCAAGATCTGTAGTCCTCTTGCAGGGACTTCTGGACTCTTCCCAGATCATGCACAATCGACCTATTGACCTAGCACATGGGAACGGCGAGCTGACAATCCATCAACTCACGAGAGAGCAAGTCTAATGTCCCTTCGAGGAGCCTCCGAGCTTCCGCAGTTTCTCTGCTATTTCGGCCAATAGTAATGAGCCTGGAGCCATGAACAGAATGATGTCACGGTCATGTTTGACTCGTCTGACCTGGACGACCCTTCTCTCCCTCAGCGTGTCGTCGAGATTTCGCAGATTCCACAATAATGATCTAGCAAAGACCACCAAGTACGATAGATTCCTGCGGTTTGCTGCATGGGCCGCTGATGATATCGACGCAATGACGACCGCCACTGGAAGCGAGAAGAAGAGGTTAGGTGGCTCGTAGTTCTTTAGCAGCACCCTGAAGATGTTCCTTTTGACATAGAAGGCAACGGTGAGCGATCTGTTCTCCTTGAGAGATCTTCCGCCCTTATGGTAGCAAACGGCTTTCGGACAAAAACCTATTCCGTAGCCAAGCATCCGCGCCGACCACGATGTGTCCAGATCCTCATGGT
>Ga0315279_10002693_pt1 | contig 26113 bp, 20 predicted proteins | sample YL17G06_20_MG_FD_203694 | JGI IMG/M metagenome (GOLD analysis project Ga0315279, IMG submission 203694) | Sediment microbial communities from Yellowstone Lake, YNP, Wyoming, USA - YL17G06_20 | ecosystem: Environmental > Aquatic > Freshwater > Lake > Sediment | place: USA: Wyoming | collected... | reverse complement strand
CTTCTCTAAGAATTTCTCCAGTTCTTCGTAGGTCTTTACGCGGAACGCTTGGTCCCTCATGAAACGCGCGCCGGGCAAGCCTTTTATATACCAACCCAGGAATTTTCGGAAGCGGATGACGCCGATATCCGCGCCGTAGTGCCGGACGTTGAGCCGGGCGTGATCGAGGACGGTTTTAACGATCTGGCGCGGCGTCGGTTCGCCGGGCGATGGTAAGGAACGGAAGATCGTTTGGATCTCGGGAAAGATCCACGGGTTGCCCAGGCTGCCCCGGGCGACTGAGACCGCGTCACAGCCCGTTTCGTCAAACATTTTTTTGACCCAGACCGCGGACCATATGTCGCCGCTTGCGATGACCGGGATCCGTACCGCTTTTTTCACGTCCCGGATCAAGTCGTAATCGACGTTGCCGCGATACCCTTGAGCGCGGGTCCGGCCGTGGATGAAGAGGGCCGCGATCCCGGTGTCGGCGCACCGCCGAGCGATATCTGCCGCGTTCCGCGAATTATCATCCCACCCGGTCCGGATCTTGACCGTGACCGGAACTTTCGAATATCGGATCATCCGACGCAGCGATTCCTCGAGCGCTTCCGGCATTTTCATCATCCCCGCGCCGCTGCCTTTCAAAGCTAATTTTTTCGCCGGGCAGGCGGCGTTGAAATCGAGCAGGTCGTAATCCAGTTCGTTCAAGACCTCGACCGCCCGGGATATGTAATCCGGCTGGTGTCCAATGAGCTGGATGCCCAGGGGCCGGTCCGCGGGGTCGGTGGCCAGCATCTGCATAGTCTTTTTCGTGCGATAACAGAGGGACCGGACATTGATCATTTCGACGAAGGCAAGTTCGTAGCCGAACTGCCGGTTCAAGGATCGGAAAGGCAGGTCGCTGACCCCCGACATCGGCGCGAGGATGACCGGATAGTTCAATTTCAAATTTCCGATCTCGAACATGGCGGCACATTATATCGGACGATCGGGGGAGCGTCAATATCCAACGAAAGCGTTCAATATGTTTCATTAACCGTTCTACGAAACCGCCAACTTTATCCCGTTAGAGAAAACTACCGATTTAAATCGGTAGTTATTTCCGAATAAAGCAGACGGCGGTTTAATACCGCCGTCGCGTATTCCCGTTAGAAGGCGTAGTTCTCTAACGGGATTTATATTTTGCAATGTTGACAACCGTTCATTATTTGTTATATTTTAATGCCCATAAGTATGATCATCGATATCCCTTACGGTCCGAACCATAACATCCCATTGGAAATTCCGGCCGCGAACCTGACGGCTTTAGTCCGGCCCCGTGAATGCCCGACTGCCGATCAGTCCGGCGTAGTGCTCCGGGCGTTAGAACAGCCATTCAATTCCCGTCGGTTTAAAGATTTTCTCAGAACGGGAAAAGAAACCCTGGTCATTGTCAACGATGCGTCCCGGCCCACGCCTACCGCCCTGATCCTGGGACTCTTGGGCGATCTGGCCCAGGACTTTTCCCGGTTAACCTTCCTGGTCGCGACCGGCGTCCATCGGCCGCCCGATCATCGCGAACTGAGCTTCATCTTTGGGTCGCATATGAAAACGCTACGCGACCGGATCTTCGTCCACGACGGCCGCCGTGAGGAAGAGACAGTGAAGATCGGCACCACGCGGCGCGGGACCGAAGTCATGCTCAATGACCGTGCGATAAAAGCCAAGAAAATAATCTGCGTCAGCTCGGTTGAACCTCATTATTTCGCAGGTTATACCGGCGGCCGTAAATCGTTCCTCCCCGGCATCGCCGCGCGCAAGGCCGTCGAACAAAACCATCGGCACGCTATGGATCCCCAGGCCCGGCTTCTGGTCCTGCGCGGCAACCCGGTGCACGAGGACATGATGGAGAGCTTGAAATTCCTGGCCGATAAAGAAATTTTTTCCATCCAGACCGTTCTCGACCGGGAACGGAAAATATTCGCCTGCGCGGCCGGGCACATCCGCGATTCGTTCTCCCGCGCAGTTTATCAAGCTCGAAGGGTTTACTGCCGGCCGATACCGGCCCGGGCCGATATCGTATTAACCGTCGCCCGATTCCCAATGGATATCGACCTTTACCAGTCCCAAAAAGCGGTCGAAAACGGAAAACTCGCACTCCGGAAGGGCGGGATTTTGATCTTGGTTTCCCCATGCCGGGATGGGATCGGAGACCGGGCATATTACGACCGGTTAACGGCTTTTAAAAATCCGGCCGCTTTATTGAAAACCCCGGCGGAGCGCTATGAACTGGGTTTTCACAAGTCGTTGAAATTTGCCGAGCTCATGGTCTGGGCGGATGTTTGGGCGGTCACCGGTCTACCGGCACATGAACTCGAGGCGATTTTTATCCGTCCGTTTCCCCGGCTCCAGGAAGCGCTTGACGCGGCGCTGAAAAAGAAGGGACCGAAGGCGAAAGTCCTTGTTCTGCTCGATGGAAGCGTGACGGTGCCGGTCTTAAAAACTAAATAAAAATGTCAAAGTTCAAAGGGCAAATGTCAAATCAATTTCAAAGTTCAAATGAACAAATTTGACATTGGGCATTGGACATTGGTTTGGAATTTGAAATTTGGATTTTGTAATTGGTAAAGGATATTACTTGAAATGGGAATCAAGATTAATATAATGAACTATGTCTTATAACAAAGTCGATCAGAATATCATCCGTATTTTACGCGACATCGTCGGCCCGGAAGGGGTCGATGTCGATCCCGAAAAATTAGCGAACTACGGTCACGATGAAACGCCGTTTTATCACACCACGCCGGACGTCGTGGTCCATCCCCGTGACACTTTCCAAGTCGCGTCGGTCGTGAAAATGGCCAATGATAATATGATCCCCGTTACCCCGCGGGGCGGCGGGACCAGTCTTTCCGGCGGCGCCGTGCCGGTCTATAAGGGCATCGTTCTCGCTCTCGACAAGATGGACCGGGTAAAGGAGGTTGATACTGCGAACCTGATGGTCGTGACCGAACCCGGCATCATCACCGCCGAACTGGGTAAAGAACTGGCTCGGTACGGGCTTTTCTTTCCGCCCGATCCCGTAAGCTTGGAATCCTGCACGATCGGCGGGAACGTCGCCGAGTGCGCCGGCGGACCCCGGGCCATGAAATACGGCGTGACCAAGAATTACGTGACCGGCCTGGAAATCGTCCTGGCCGACGGTGAGATCGTCCGGTACGGCGGGAAACTCCTAAAGAACGTAACCGGTTACGATTTAGTCAATCTAATGGTCGGTTCCGAAGGTACACTCGGGATCATCACGGAGATAACCCTGGAAGTTTTGCCGCAGCCGAGCGCCGTGGTCGATCTCTTAATTCCCTTCGATCGGATCGGAGATGCGGCCCGGTTCGCGGCGGAAATACTGCGCCTGGGTATTGCTCCCGCCGCCATCGAGTTCATGGACGGGGCGGCGATCCGGCTGGTCGAAAAATTCCTGGCGCGACCCGTTTCTTTCAACCAGGCCGGTTGCCACACGATCGTCGAATTGGACGGCAACGATCCGGAAACGATCCAGAAAAACTATGAAAAAATCGGCGCGGTCGGCTTGGCCATGGGCGCTCCGGACGTACTGGTCGGCGACAACACGCCGGACCGGGAAAAAATCTGGGAGCCGCGCAAAAAAGTCGGCGAGGCGTTGAAAACTCTCAAAACGGTGATTTGCCGGGAAGATCTGGTCGTACCCAAAAGCCGGATTCCCGATTTGATAACGCGGCTCGATGATCTGGCCCGGAGATCGGGTGCGGAACTGTACGCTTTCGGCCATCTCGGAGACGGCAATATCCATACCGACCTGACGATCGGTGATTACGAAGATAAAAAGAAAGATGGCGGAGATATTAAAAAAATTGACGTCGAAATGGTCAAGAAACTTCGGGGGGAGATCTACCGGATAACCATCGATCTGGGGGGGACGATCACGGCCGAGCATGGCGTCGGTCTGTCTAAGAAAGATTTTTTAGGACTGGCCCTGGATCCATTGACGATCGAAAAAATGCGTCAGATCAAAAAAGTATTTGATCCGAAAAACATCCTGAATCCGGGCAAGATATTCCCCGATTAAGACAATGATCCGCGGCCGGATTGATACCTCGATGGTGGATTGGGACGGTAAACTCGCCACCGTCCTCTTTTTTGACCGCTGCAACTTCAGCTGCCCGTTTTGCCAGAACTGGGGATTGATGACCCGGCCGGAAGATTACCCAGCGGTCGATTTCGAAGACGTGTTGCGTAAACTGGCAGCCCGTAAGGATTGGATCGACGGCGTGGTGCTCACCGGCGGCGAGCCGCTGGTCGACCCCAAAGAGTTGAGACCGGTTATTGAAAAAATACGTAAGCTCAATCTTAGAATCAAGATCGACACCAACGGTTCTTCGCCCGGCTTGCTGGAACAGCTATTAAAAGACAAAATCGTCGATTACGTGGCAATGGACGTCAAGGCGCCTCTAGACGATCGTTATCAAAAAGCCGCCGGAGTCCGGGTCGATCCGGAAAAGATCCGGGCATCGGTCAAGATCTTGCTCTCGGGTGATGTGGAATACGAATTCCGGACGACCCTAGTGCCGGAGATAATCGACGAGGGAGCGCTCCGGAAAATCGGAGAAGAACTGCGGGGCGCAAAAAAATGGTTCCTGCAGGTGTTCGTTTCCGAGAACGCGCCGCCCGGCGAATTCCGGGAGAAAAAATTCACGCCCGCGGAGATCGATCGCTTCCTGGCGATCGCCCGCGAGTACATGCCCGAGGCAAAATTGAGGGGGAAGACCACGTAAAGGATCGTAAATTTCAAAACCCAAATTTCAAATGACAAACAAATAATTAATGATAAAATATAAAACACGCATTAAATCATTTGGATTTTGAACTTGTTTTGTCATTTGGCCTTTGCCATTTGGCATTTAATTATGGACGGTTCTTGTTGACTTTTACCCTCGCCCGGTTATAATAAACTTCATGAAGCGTTTATCCCAACAAGGAGTGGAAATGGAAGCGGAAAAGCAATTGGCGATCATTAAAGGGCAGTCCGCGGAGATCATCTCCGATGGCGAGCTGCTCGCGAAATTTAAGAAAAAAACGGCCCTGAGGATAAAGCTGGGCATCGACCCGACCGGTCCCGAGATCCATCTTGGTTTCAGCGTTGTCCTCCGAAAGCTCAGGCAGTTCCAGGACCTGGGCCATACCGCGATCATGGTCGTCGGCGATTTCACGGGCATGATCGGCGACCCGAGCGGCCTTTCCAAGACGCGGCCCAAGTTGACCCGGGAGGAGATCAAGAAGAACATGGGCAAATACAAGGAACAGATCTTCCGGATCCTGGACCCAAAAAAGACCGAGTTCACGTTCAACAGCAAGTGGCTGGCCGCCCTGGATATGTACGAGTTCATCGAGCTGGCCTCCAAGTATACGGTGGCCCGGATCCTCGAGCGCGACGATTTTTCCCAGCGCCTAAAAGAGGGGACGCCGGTTTACATGCACGAGATCATGTACCCGCTCTACCAGGGGTACGATTCGGTCGCGATCAAAGCCGATGTCGAGCTCGGCGGAACCGACCAGAAATTCAATCTCCTGGTTGGCCGGGAATTGACGAGGGAATTCGGACAGGAGCCCCAGGTCGTGCTGATGATGCCGATCCTGGAAGGCACGGACGGCGTCCGAAAAATGAGCAAGAGCTACGGCAATTACATCGGCATTTCCGATACGGTCAAGGATATGTTCGGCAAAGTGATGTCCCTGCCCGACGAACTGATCATCAAATATTTCGAGCTGACCACCGACGCCTTTCCCCACAAGATCGACGAATACCGCGGCGCACTGCAAAAGGGCGTCAACCCCCGGGATATCAAGCTCGATCTCGCCCAGACCATTGTCCGGATGTATCACGGTTCGGATAAGGCCCGGGAAGCGGCTCAGGATTTCGAAAAGGTATTCAGCAAGAAAGAAACGCCCCAGGACCTGCCCGAGTTCAAGCGTCCCGCCGGGTCCGTCAACATTGTCGACCTGCTGATCCAATCGGGCCTGATGGCTTCGCGAAGCGAAGCCAAGCGGAAGGTCCGCGAAGGGGCGATCGACATCGACGGCAAGCCGGTCAAGGACATCGATTTCACCGTAAAATTAACGAAGCCGGTCGTGATCAAATTCGGCAAGCACCGTTTCCTCAAAGTCATACCCAGTTAATTTGTGTGGATAGAAAATTCATCGGCCGGATCCGCGAGCTGATCGCCGAAGCCGAACGTAAGGTGCCCTACGCCAGCGCCACTTGTTTCGCGGGCGACGGGATGGAGATCCGGATCGACCGGAAAGACGAAAAGATCGCCGCGCTCAAGGCCAATCGGGGATTGGTCTTGAGCGTGTTTAACGGCGAGTATTTCCAAGAGTTCGCGACCGATGACGATGATCCGGACCGGATGGTCCGGTTCTTCCGCGACGCGACGGATTCGGTCAAACAACGCCCGTCTAGATTCGAGATCCCGGTCGGAACCGCGCAGGAAGCGTCCTACCGAACCGGGGAGCGGGTCAGCCCGGACACCATGAGCGCGACCGAAAAACTGGATCTGTTGCGCGGCCGTCGGGACCGCATCCTTAAGGCCGAAAAGGTGGTCAACGCGATGGTAACCTATTCGGAACGGCGGGAGAATAAAATTTTTATCAACCGCGTCCGGGTTGTCGAAGAACAGGTCCGGCGGATCACCCATTTTCTGATCGCCTTTGTCACCGACGGGAAAACCATGAAATCCAATTTTCTTACGGCCGGCGGCACCGGCGGTTTGGAACGGATCGAAGTCCGGGACGAGAAGATCGATGAAATGATCGACACCGCCCGTAAATTGCTATCCGCCGAGCGGATCGCGCCTGACTTTTACGATGTCGTCGCGGCGCCGCCCGTGACCGGGCTCATCGCTCACGAGGCGTTCGGTCACGGGGTCGAGATCGACATGTATCTTAAGGACCGGGCCCGTTCCCGGGATTTTTTAGGCACCCAGATCGCCGCGCCGATCGTCAATATCGTCGATGATCCGACCGTCCCCGACGCATACGGATCTTATTTTATCGACGACGAAGGCGAACCGGCCCGCCCGACCTATATCATCAAGGACGGTCGCTTCATCCAGGGGATCGGCGACCTTTATTCGAGCATCGTGACGGGTCTCCCAAAAACCGCCAACGGACGACGCGAGTCATACGAGAGAAAAATATATTCCCGCATGTCCAATACTTTTATCCAGCCCCGCGAACTGGCGCCGTCCGCGATCATCGCCGCGGTCGAGAAAGGCGTTTACTTGGAGCGGGGATTGAGCGGCATGGAAGATCCCAAGGGATGGGGAATTCAGATCATCGTCCACTACGGACACGAGATCCGGAACGGGAAACTGACCGACCGGATATTTTCGCCGCTCGGCGTAACCGGCTATGTCCCGGATCTGCTCCAAAACATATCGATGATCGGCAACGATTTCGAACTCGACGGCGGAACCTGTGGCAAGGGTTACAAGGAGAATGTTCCGGTTTCCTCTGGCGGCCCGCATATCCGGACCCGGGTCCGGCTCGGGTGAGGCCGGGAGCGAACATGCTGACCAAAATCAAGGACCGCATAGCCGCCCACGGTTTTAACGATTTTCAGATATCCCGGGTGAACAAAAGGGAACATCAACTATATTTGATCCGGGGCGGCATCGAATCGGAGAGGGAGGTCGATTCCCATTACCATGAAGTGACGGTTTATCTCGACCATAAATCGGGAACCAGTACCTACCGCGGTGCGTATACTTTTTTTATCAAACCGGGAGAAGATATCGACCGGTATCTCACCGACGCTCATGCGGGTGCCGGCCTGGTTAAGAATCGGCCCTATGGATTGACCGGACCTAAGCCTTACCCGGCGGTGGAAATGCTCGATCCCCGGCTCCGATCTGCGCGTAAGCAGTCTAAAACCCTGGCGGATATGATCATGACCCACGCCGCCGGCGACCGCGTGGAACTTTCCAGCGCCGAAATTTATCTCAGCACCGCGGAGATCGAATTATCGACGTCAACCGGCATCGCGGCGCGAAAAGAAAAAGGCCGGATCGAAGTCGACCTGACCCTTTTGAGCCATGCCGGCGATAAAGACGCGGAAATGCATTTTAACCTGGAACGCCGTAATTTCGACCACCTCCGGCTTGTCGAAACAATTGAACGCCACCAGGAATACGCGCGGGACATGCTGAGAGTTAAAATACCCCAGAACCGGCAGGCTACGGTGGTTTTTGGATCGAACGTAATATATAATTTATTTTACCCCATCGTTTTTCACAGTTCCGCCCGGATCAAGGACCAGGGGATCAGCAAATTCGAAATCGGAGCGCCGTTGACTTCCGCGCCGCCGCAGGGGGATCTTTTCACCGTTTTATCAAGCGGCGTAATACCATTTGGTCTCCGGTCCGATAATTTTGACGAAGAAGGGATCCCGGGACAGGAGCAAAAGGTTATTGAGAACGGCATATTCCGAAAATATATGGCCAACAAGCAGTACGCCGATTATTTGGACATGGAAGCGACCGGCACGTTCAAAAATATGATCGTCAAACCGTCCCTTGCATCAAGCCCGAACCACGGGATCGATGATTATTATGAAATCGTAAAATTTTCCGACCTGTCTCCCGATCCGATCACGGGCGATTTCGTTTCCGAGATCCGGTTCGGCTATCACCATCACGGCGGGGAGAAGACTCCGATCAAAGGCGGTTCGGTGGGCGGAAATATCTTCCGTTCTTTATCCGACATGATATTTAGCCGGGTCGAAGTATTCGGCGGCGATTACCTCGGTCCGGAAAATGTCGCCCTACGCAACCTGGCGGTTGCTGGAGTTTAAACCCATATCGTGCCGGTATCCTACGTGTTCCGAGCGTCTCAAACCGGATAAACCGTATCTTGACAGTATTGTCTAAATCATATATAATATAAAAACTGGAGGTTATTGATGCGCAAGATTTGGACCTTTTTGTTTTTATTATGTTCCCTGCTCGGGGCCGCCACGCGCCCGGGCGCGGTTTTTTTGATGATCTGGCCCGGTGCCCGATCAACGGCCCTGGGCGGAGCTTTTTCCGCGATATCCGACGACGCGACTGCCTGTTATTATAACCAGGCCGGACTTTCTTTCATCGACGGTATGATCGTTTCCCTGCAGCATGCGAACTGGCTTTCCGGCTTGCATCCGGATATGTATTACGAATACGCCGGGTTCACCAAATCGCTGAAAAGCGGAACCCTTGGTTTGGACGTGATATATCTGACCACGGGTAAAACCGAGGTCCGCGATTTCGAAGGCAATTACCTTGGAGAATACACGACTTTCGATATCGCGATCGGCGCCAATTACGGTATAAAGTTAACACCCCAATTAGGCCTGGGCGCGGGTTGGAAATTCATATATTCATATCTCGTCGCGCCCTGGGTATGGCTGAGGATGCCGGATCTGGGCATCAAAAGCGGGGGGATCGGGATCGCTTATGCTTTTGACTTCGGAGTCCTCTACAAACCCTTTTCCTTTTTATCAATATCGGGTGCAGTCCAAAATTTAGGCCCGAGCATCAGCTACACCGAAACCGGCAAGGCCGACCCGCTGCCCTATACCCTGCGGCTGGGGTTTAAGATCCAACCGGTCGCGAGCCGGATCATCAAGGTCAACCTGACCGGCGATGTCACGAAAATCCTGGTCGGGATGTTCGCCGACCCGAATAAAACTTTTTTTGAGAATCTTAAATACGAATTTCAGGAAGCCTGGAAAGGAGCGGGCCTGGAACTTGATTACTTTGGCTTTATTATCCTCCGGGGCGGATACTTTTACGATTCTGAAGGCGCACGAATCGGTTTCACATACGGCGGCGGGATAAAAGCCGGTGGATTTTCGCTGGATGTCGGCGTCGATCAAAATATCTACGATTTTACCACTTCCAACCGTAAATTTTCCCTGTCATATCATTTTTAATCGAACCTCTTTCCTTCCCATAACTGTTCCAAAGTAACCGGAATTATGCACCTCGTAACGGGCGCGACCGGTTTTATCGGCAAAAACCTGGTGCCGATCCTGGCCGCGGAGCGGCCGGTTCGAATCCTGGCGCGCCGTTCATCCGATCTTTCTTTTTATCAGAATCAAAAAGGTGTGGAAGTCGTGTACGCCAACATGGAAACCGGTCTGGGAATCGAAGAAGCCCTGAAGGATGTCGGGACCGTGATCCACGTCGCCGGCCGGACCATGGGTCGGAATCGGAACGATTTCTATCGGACCAACGTCCTCGGGACCGAAAATTTGCTGGCGGCAATGCGCCGGATGCGCACCCCGAATATTGTGCACATAAGTTCCTACGCCGCCTGCGGATCGAGTCCAGACCAAAAGGAATTGTCCGAGGAAGCGCCCGGCCGGCCGGTCTGCCTTTACGGCTGGTCGAAACAAAAGGCCGAATCGGCGGTGATCCATAGCGGGCTGCGATTCATTATCTTGAGGCCACCCGCGGTATACGGACCGTACGATGTTGATATATTACAGATTATCAAGTTGATCAATCGCGGCTTTTATCCGGTCACCGGCCCCGGCGAACAATATACGGACTTTATCTACGTCCGGGACCTGGTCGCGGTCATTAAAAAAATAATCAAGGAATCAATCATCAACGACCGGGTATATTTTGTCAACGACGGGCGCGGTCATGCTTTTTCCGAGGTCATCCGGTTGATCGCGGACCTACTGGGTAAAAAACGGCTGCTCAAGGTTCCGATCCCGAAACCGCTGGGCCAGCTCTTCGGGATGCTCAGTGATGCCCTTATATATGAGAAAAAACGCGTAATCTCGAGGGATAAGATACGGCTAATGACCCAGAAAGCATGGCTCGGTTCCAGCGAGCGGATGATCCGGGAGATCGGTTTCCGGCCGGCTTACGATCTCAATAAAGGCATGACCGAAACCATCGATTGGTACCGGAGGAATGGATTTATTAGGTAATATTACCCTCTACAAGACCCTTGACTTTAATTTATAATTTCTTATAATATATTATTAGAGGAGGCGGATATGATGATTTTTACCTTGGTACTGTTTTTGCAGTTAAATAAAACTTCGAGTTACGTTAATGTCCCGACCGTTCCCGAATATGATATGGCGGGAATTTGGGGCGGCGGGTTAGTATTCTCCATGCCCATGTTCACCAATGATCCCAATCCAAACGACAGCGTTTATCCGGATAACAACGCTTTCAACATGGTCTTCCGCTACGGGTTTGGCAAGGGTGAGGTTTCTCTTTCCATGTTTTCTCCCAACACCTATTCCCTGAGCGGCAAGTACCTGTTCAAAAAAGCCGACGGTAATAAACCGGCTTTCTACGTCGGCATCGACAACATTTCCTATAACCCTTACCTTTCTTCGGTCGGGATGGGTAAGCAAGCCGGTTCGGTTGAAGAGAAGGGTTACGGCCAGCAGGCGTCGGGCCGCATTCCGGAGTTGTTTTCACTGTATGTCGCGATGCAGGAGACTTTTAAACCGGTCGACTTCGTGATCGGCCTGGGCCGGGGCGAGTATGTCGGCAACAGCTGGCGGAGCCATTATTTTAATACCGACCTTTTTATCCTGGGCGACGATTACGCGACGCGCAAACCTTCCGCCTGGGTGGTCGGACTGTTCTTAGGCGGCTCCGTAAAGATCCCCGGCGGAGTTGCGCTCATGGTCGAAATGAGCGGCCGGGACGCGGCGATCGGCATTAAGCAAACCAACAAATTCTTCACCGCCACGTTCGCCATCAACAAGGTCGAGTACTTTGGCAGTTTTCGGCCTTATTCACCCCGTCTGACATTCGGGGTGGAAGCGAACAATCGGTTGATCCGCGAAGGGACAAAATACGGGACCCTGGAATGCGTCATCCAGGATATGACGACCAAAGAACTAATGCCCAATTCGGTGGTCGACATCAAGGAGATGAATAAGCGCTACCGTTCCACGGGCGGGACCTTTAACCTGGGCGTTCCCGTGGGTAATTATACGGTCACGATCTCCAAACCGGATTACGTCGACTATGTCGCAAAGATTTCGATCAAAACCGGAATAAAAACCAAGTTGGTGTTCAACTTGATGAAAACCGAAGAAGCCATGCGCCGGGAAGCAGCGGCCGTGGAACGGGAAAAGAGCATTAAAAATGCCCTTCAGCAAGGTACGATTTATTTCACCGAAGGAAACCTGGCCGAATCAAAAAAATCCTTCGATTTGGTCATTTCCCTGGATCCGGAGAATGCCGAAGCCAAGGACTATTTAGCCAAGATCGAAACCCGTCGCGCGGAGCTGATCACCGCGTATGCAACCGAAGCCCGGACCCGGGCTCAAGCCAAGGATTATACTAAAGCTATCGAATTCTGGCAGAAGGTGCTTAAGCTCGATGCCAATAACGCGGAGGCCAAGGTGGCGGTCGCCGACCTCCAAAAACAGTTAAAAATCGTCAAGCCGACGACCAAGCCGATCACGCCGACGACCAAACCGCCGGTCGCCGTGAAAAAGCCGACCAAAGAGGAAGTCGAGGCGCTTTATAACAAAGGCATCAACTACTTTACGGCTGAAAAATACGATGACGCGCTCAAGGCTTTCAACCAGGTTTTGGCTCTGGACCCCGGCCACTCCGGCGCTAAGAATTATAAGAAGCGGACCGAAGCAAGAATCAAGGCTCTCAAAGGCGGATAAAGAGACGTTATTTTTTCGGACGATTAACATCAAAGAAAAATGAGTTGGTTCGCGGCTTATACCCGTTGCAATCACGAAAAGACCGTTAAAAAAATATTGACGGATAAAGGGATAAATACTTTCCTGCCGCAGATCATCGTTCCCAGCCGGCGCCGGGACCGTAAACTGCTCATCCGGCGGCCGCTGTTCCGGAACTATTTGTTCATCGAACTGAATGAAGAACGCGATAACTGGCTGAAAGTTTTTCGCACGCCCGGAGTCGTGAAGATCTGCGGCAACGGCCAGCCGATGGCCGTTCCTGACGAGGATATCCGTTCGATTCGAATCTTTGTCGAGAGCGAACGGAATCTATATCCACTTGCTTATCTGCAAGTCGGATCCCGGATCCAGGTCATATCCGGACCGCTCACGGGCGCGATCGGCGTCCTGGCCAAGGAAGACCATAAACGCCGCCGCCTGGTGGTGAACATTGAACTAATGGGTCAGGCGGTCGCTGCGTCCCTGCACGACGACGAAGTGAAACCGTACTGACACGAAGTAAATTTTAAATATCGAATTCCAAATGTCAAATCAAGTTCAAAATCCAAATTACAAATGGATAATAAGATCCAAAAAATCAGTTATTTGACATTTAATATTTGGGCTTGATTTTTAATTTGATATTTGAGCTTTGAAATTGTTCTAGTGGTATTTTTTGATGCCGATCTTCACGTAAACCTCGGCCATGGTCGTTTCGGCGATCTGTTTCGCTCTCTGGCCGCACTCCTTTAATACTCCGTAGACATAATCCGGATCCTGGAGAAGTTTTTTCCTTGCTTCCTGGAACGGAGTCAATTCCCGGCAAATATTTTCCAGCAGGATCTTCTTGCAGTCCAGGCAGCCGATGCCGGCCTTCCGGCATTCGGTTGCCACGTGGGTTACCTCCTCCGGCTTGGAGAAAGCACGGTGCATGGTATAGATATTGCATACGTCCGGGTTGCCCGTGTCGGAGCGGCGTTTCCGGTTGGTGTCGGTCACAGCCGTGGAAAGCTTTTTCCAGAGTTCGTCCCGATTTTCGTCCAGGTACAGGCAGTTGTCCAGGGACTTGCTCATTTTGCTGACCCCGTCGAGGCCGAGGATCTTCGTGACTTTACCCAGGATGGCTTTAGGCTCGGGAAAAGTATCGCCGAAGGTCGAATTGAATTTGCGCAGGATCTCCCGCGTCAGTTCGAGATGGGCGAGCTGATCCTCGCCGACCGGCACCGCGACCGCTTTGTAGAGAATGATGTCCGCGGCCATGAGCACCGGATAGTCGAGCAGACCCATGTGGATGTAATCGGGATTTTGTTTTCTCTTTTCCTTAAAAGTCGGGACGCGCATGAGCCAGGAGATCGGGGTGATGGTGTTCAATACCCAGGCCAGTTCCGTATGCTCGGGCACCGTGGATTGGAGCATGAGGATGCTTTTCCGGGGATCGATGCCGGCGGCTAAATAGTCGACCGCGCAGTCGAAGATCCGCTTTTCCATGTCCGCCGGGTCAAAAGGCAGGGTCATCGCGTGGTAATCAACGATCCCGTACACGCAGTAGTATTCATCCTGGAGCTTGATCCATTCCCGTATCGCGCCGACCAGGTTTCCGATATGGAGCCGACCCGAGGGCTGGATGCCACTGAAAACCATTTTCCGATCCATGGGGTAATGATATTCAGAAAAAAGTCGAAGTCAATATTTGTGGAAAAAAAACGGATCAGCGGATTTTGATCACTTTGTAATTTAATATCCGGTCGTCGGTGTTAATGACCAGAAAATAGATCCCGGACGGAAGGCCGCCGCCCAATTTCAAGACGCGGCCGGTTTCTGGGACCAGGTGCGTAACCCGGCGTCCGGCGACGTCGTAAACTGATATTTCACGGATTCCTTTTAGATCGTTGAGATCGAGCCTTAAATTCCCGAAAAAGACCGAAGGTATGCGGAGCGCGGCGGGAACGGATCTTTCTTCGGCTATGCCTACCGGGTTGACCGTTATCGTCACGATGAAAGACGGACCGAAGTCGGCCGTCTTGCGCGCGAAACTGAAGGTGTCGGAAACCGTGATCGAATTGGCGACGTGGGGGGCTTTGAATTTCGCGGCGATATAAAACGTCTGGTTGGGCAAGCCGGGAAAACCGTATGTCCCGGCATGGTCCGAGTCCGGCCAGTACGCGGACCGGTAAAAGGGGCTGGCGTTGTCGCCATCGAGCAGAACCAGCGAGTCAAAAGGACCCCAGCCCGTGTTGGTGATCTTCAACCTAATTTCGAACGTATCATATTCGTTGACGGTGGCCGGGTAAGTCAGTTCGGAAAGGACGCAGTCATATAGATTGTTATCCTCGGGGTTTAGGATCGTGTTCACATAACTCTGAGAAACCCACCCCCGGCTGAAACCGGCGATAAACGGCAGGTAAATCCTCGCCCATCCGGCGTCCGACGAATCCGCCACGAATACCTGGCCCCGGCTGATCTGGGTAAAGATCGGGTATGAAGTGCCCGGTCCATCCCGAACGTTGAGCAGGTCCGCGGTCACCCGGATTACGGAGTTCCGGGTCGTTCCTTTCAAATACTGGTAGGTTATGCCGTCGCCGCCCGAGATCCACGCGTAATAGGGCCCGGCGGCGGCTGGAAAATAGACTTTGTACCAATTGTTAACGAAATCGAACGCGGCGAACTTCGATCCGATCCGGGCCGTGGTCAGGATCCGGTAGGCGGTGCCGGGGCCGTCCCGGACATTAAGGGAGTCGATATTGACTTCGGCCGTGAAATGCCGGAGGGGCGGTTCCACCCAGAAAGCCCTGCGGAGTGCGTTCCATATATGGTCATAACCCCGATCGTAACCGAGCGCCCAGCAGCCTGCGCCCTGGAGCGAGGAATCGACCGCCATGCCGAATTTCAGAAAAAGCGATACCGAATCGTCATACCAGCATTGGTGCCAATCGATGGTGTTATATCGGTACCACGGGGTCAGGGAATTCTCATCCCAAAGCCGGCCGTAAGTGTTGGCGTTGGGAAAGGCGTTGTAATATACGACGGCGGTGCCGGTCCCGGTCGTGGAACTGCCCATGCTTCCGTCCGTCGTCGGCCAGTCGTAACCGTAGTAAGGGAGCCCCAGAATGATGTTTTGTCCGTTCACCCCGTAAATTTTATAGCTGCCGATGCTCTTCGCCACGGAATAGGATCCCCAATAAGAAGAGGGTACGCTGGGTGAGACCGGGCCCGCGGTCGATGAGCCGCTCCAGTGATAGTCGTAGGCCATGATGAATTGGCCGTCGCAGCGGCCGGCGAGGTAGGCGATATCGTAACCGGGATACCATTCGGGGACCGCGGGCGTGGCGATATAGAGCTCCTTGCGGCCGTCCGGATGGTTGTGCAGATCGGCGGCGAGGTCGTTGATGAATCGGTTAAAACTGTCGCGGACCGAGCTCGTGACGAATTCAAAATCGATGTTCGCGCCTTCCAATCCGTAATTGGTCATGAAATTCCGGATCCCGGCGATCGCAGCCGACCGGGCGGCCGCGTTATTCAGGAAACTGGTGACGTTGGAACTGGAAAAAACGGTATAGGTCATGTGGATCCTGACCCCCCGGGCATGGGCGTAGTCCCGGATCTTGGTGAGCCGTGAGAGGTTAGGTATCGCGCCCAAACTGCCGGTCGCCGGGTCGATGTCTACCGAGAAATAACAGATGTGAGTCAGGAGTTCCATCGGGAAATAAGCGTAGGCGGCGGTGTCGATCCAGTAGGGCAGGTATCCATAATAGTTTTTGATCAATCCTTCGAGCCGGGGTCCGAGCGGCAGGAACGGCTGGCGGTCCTGTGCGATCATGCTGAATTGCGCGGTGCTTAAATAGCGGGCGGTTTCAACCTGTTGTATGGATCGAAAGGATTCCGGATCCGGCGGACCGATTAAGGCAAGGATGATCGTGCAGAATAACATAGCGCTCCGCCCATATCAGACATTGGCTGCTATCCCCGTTTGATCTTCTGGCGGTACCGGATCACAACCAGGATCACGACCAAAATAACGAGCAGAATCAAGACGACGATAAATAACGAAGCGTAACTCAGCGCTTTGACTTTTGGGACGACCGCGGGTAGGGATTCCGTTTTTACCGGTTCGTTCCTTTTGACGGTGTCCAGGCGCAGGGTGTCGGTCCTATGCTCTTCGGATTGGACCTGGTGTATGGATTTGAAATTGGTATCCGGTTTTTCCGGCGCTGCGGCCGGCAGGATAAAACAAACTGCCAAACTAATGATTGGTATCATGTGGTCGGCTCCTGAGATCAGTCCAAAACCAGGATCTTCCCGGTTTTTATATTCTGCTCGGTCATCAGACGATAGAAATAGGCACCCGCTTGAAGTTTATTCCCTTGGTCGTCGACCAGGTCCATGTTCAGGGAGTACGGACCCGCGGCGCGCGCCATGCCCGTAAAGGTCCGGACCTTTTGACCGAGGACGTTGTATAGTTCGATCTGGACCGCCGTCGCCGATGGCACGCTCAGGGTTAGTGCGATCTTATCCCGGGCCGGGTTGGGTGCTGCATAAGCGAAGAAAAAGTCTTCTTTATTGCCTTCCTCAACGCCAACGCCGGAACGGACCCGGAAGGAAAAGCGGTGGGGCGGTACGTCCACGGGCGACGTGCGCCGGATCCCCTGGTCGTTTTTCGCCAGCAAATAGTAATAGACCGTGTCGCCCCAGTGCTGGGCCGGGATATAACCGGCGTAAATGCTCGGCGTGTCGGCGACCGCCGAAAGCGCGAACGTCTGGTAGGTCGCGCTGCTGCCCACCGCGTAAAAAACCAGTGTCGATTCCGGTAATAAGCTGCCGCTGTAGGTCATCTGCGCCCGCACCCGGTAGGGGTTGAGCGTGTCGCTCGTGTCGGACAGCTTATAATGGCGGATGTGCACCCACCGGTTGCTCGGATCCTGCATGGTAATGCAGTGGATGGCTCCGCCCGACCCGCCCATGGCCGAGCAGTTGATGCCGACGACCGTATATCCGGGCAGGGCGTCGTGATAGACCCTTAAACCGGTCGTATCTTCGGGCAGGCCCCAGGTCGGGACCAGGATTTTTTTGTTAAAAAAGAACGAATTAAGGTATGTCGGCGGCGCGGAGGCAGTGGACCAGGGCATGATGATGCGCACGACCCGGTACGGGAAACCCTCGCGGTTCTTGCAGCGGGTGAGAGAATCGGCGCGGTTGTCGAGGACCGTATCGTTGGAATGGCCCGCCGCGTACTCGCCGACCATGATCAGGGTGTCGTTGAGGATCTTCGTCCAGAGATCGAGGTGGCCGGTATATTCGATATTGATCCGTTTCAGGGGTATGACCTGCTCCAGTCCGTTGTACTGCATCATGAGCGTCGCGATCTGGGCCGGCGTGTAACCGCCGTTCTCTTCGTAGATCAGACTGCTGTAGAATCCGGTGCCGATGCCGTCCTGCATGAAATTGCCGCCCGGGTGCGAAAGCGGCGAGCCGTAGACCGAAATTCCCCACTGGCTGCCGATGAAGACCGGCAGGGAATCGTCTTGGGGCCGCGGCCGGTTATAAATGAAATCGACGATGCCTTCGGTGCGGTCCTGCTTGCGCATGAAATGCGGTCCGTAATCACGCATCCAGATCGAATTTTTAGAATAGATCATGAAGGTGATGCTGTCCAGGGGGATGCCGTTCGAGGTGAGGTAGGTCTGCATGTTGGTCCGCTCGGACGTGCCGCTCGGAAAGAGGAAGACCTTGCCTACGGCCGCGCACTCGCGGATGATCTCCCGGAAGATCGTGTTGTAGCTGTTGTAGATCCAGCCGACAAAGGCGCCTTTCTGGGGTTCGAACTCGCCGGGCGTTTCCACCCACTGGTTCGGCGGCGCCGTGACGGTATGACCCCGGCCGATCTGACCGATGCGCAGGCTTTCTTCAGGCGTCATTAATTGAGGTAAAATTATCTCGTTAGTTTGTGTCAAAAAAAATGCCAGACATAAAATAAGCATACCGCCTCCTTTCTACAATGATAAACAAATATATTTTTTTGTCAATAAGCTCGGGGGCGGTCCGCGGCTAAGGTAAATGCTTGAGGCTGTTCAGAGATAGACCATCCATGTGGTACTCGATATAACGGGGGACCAGGCGTTCTATCTCCTCGAGCGCGGACCGGGTGACCGTTACCTTGCGGTTGTCGTAAGCCCGGCGCAGGACGGCGACCGTCTCCGACTGGAGCGATATCACCGTGTCGTCGAAGTGCCGGTCGCAGACCAATCCGCCGGCGGCAAGGCTGAAACTTGATTTTTCGCCGGCGCCGCCGCATTCCGCGCGACAGCGTACGCAGTCCGCAAGGTGGGGACGAAGGCCGGCGTGACCCATGCCCCGCAACAGGTAGAAATAGGCGACGGTTTTCAAACTTGGTTCCTCGGCACGGGCCACGACCTCGAGGAAGTTAACGAGCAGGGTGTAGGTTTTCTCGTCCGGTTCTTCGCTCGGGCTGGTTTTATCGGTGAACTCGCAAAGGGTCTGGGCGGCGGCGACTTTCCGAACCGACATCCGGATCGGAGTGAACGCGTTCAAGATGACGGCGTCGGACAGGGTATAAAGGTCCTTCGCTTCCCGTTTGTAGAAAATAATTTCGTCGTGCACGAAAGGTTCCAGGGCGCCGCACATCTTGCTTTTCGGCCGGCGGCAACCCTTGGCGATGATCTTGATCTTCCCGAACTTGCGGGTAAAAAAACTGGCGATCAGGCTTGATTCCTTGAACGGCCGGGTCGCGAGGATTATCCCTTCGGTCTTCTGGATGTTAGGCACGGCCTATTATAATACCGGGGCGCGCCAGGTCAAGGGGATGGTGCGGTTATGAAGGTCAGGAGGACGGCCGGTTTTTTATACCGATAATATGAAGCGCGGCGAGCAACACCATCAAGGGCGTGACGTGTAAAAGCAGGCGCGCGAACGAGACGCTCATCTGGAACGAGATGTCCCAGGAGGTCAACAAGTAGGTTCCCAGGTAGCAGGCGACCGTTATCAATATCACGGATAACATATAACGGATAACGGATGAGGGTTTAAAGGATATGAAAAAAGCGAGCATTAAAGGCCAGATGATGCCCCAGTGGCGGATGTTGAAGATTTCAAAAACGGCGTTCTTGAGGATCAGGGGGATATGTACCAGCCGCGGGATTATCTCCGGGATCCGACCCAGGTAATGTTCCTGATACAGGTTCGGCAGACGGGTCATGGTCAGAAGCCAAGGTAGGTTGGGGATAAGCGCGAACGCGAAGAAGAAGACCAGGTCGGAAAATTTACGCCGGGCGATGATGAGGACCATAAGAACGCTAAGACCGAAAGCCCAGCCTTCGTTCTTCGTGAACGCGGAAAAGGCGACGGCCAGCCCCGCGCCGGCGAGGGCGCTTTTCGAGCCGGTCGATAAATAGTTAATTAGAAAAATTCCGGCGCTTAGATAAAAGAGGCTCAAGGGGATGTCGGCATAACCGGTGTGCAGGCTCCCGTCCGCCATCAGGTAATACGCGGGGACGACGGCCAATGCGATCACGCTGAAAAACGCGGTGCGGCGGGATCTCGGAACGAGATTCTCGTAGATCATCCCCAGAATAAGGAACCAGATATAAACGAACACCAGCTTGACGGTAAGCTCATTGACCGCGGTCTGGAACATGAAAGAAGCCTCGAGCAGAGGGAGGAAGAGCGGATAACGCGGCGAATCCTGGATCCGCCAGGGATTTAAAAAATCTTCGGAAAGAAAAGTCCGGTGAAGGACGATCGTTTTCGCCTTGGTCAGCCAGATGCCCAATCCGTCGCGTTCGAAAAGGGGGGCTTTCATCATGTGGAGGATACCCAGGATGAATAAGATGAAGACCGCCGCAGCCAGTAAATAATAGAGGCGGCGGGGTCGGCGCGGCCATAATGTCATCCCGGGCCGGGATTTTATCCCTAAGAGGGCGAAGGGGTAGAGCGCCAGAGGAAAATTCACGATGAAAAAGTTGAGCGGCATGCCGGCCGCGAGGGCGTAGAAGATGACCGCGCCATAAGCGCCGAGAAAGACCGCGCCGGACAGGAACAGCGAGTTCTTGAAAAAATATTTCCATAAGAAAAATCCGCCCGCCATCAGGTTGATAAAGAAAAGGACCGCCCGGATGGTCATTTTAGCTCCCGGGATGGCAGGGGCGGAAACCGGTCGAAAAAGAAACCGTCGGGACGCGTGAAGAGCGAGTGCTTTATCCGCAGCCGGTTGGTCAATTGTTCATCGCCCAGCAACGAGTCGGGAAGGGTGTAGATCCGGCGGGGCAGAAAATAATAGTTCAAGACCCAGAAATATTGGGCATACTCGCGGGGCGGGGTGAGGATCACCGCGTTCTCATCGGCGGGGATCTTTTTCAGATAATCGACCATGGTCCGGTAAAAAGAACCATAGATCATCTCTTTCCGGGTTTGGTCGGGCATGCCTGATGTCTTAATGAATTCCCCGGCGGAGCGGTATAAAACCGGGGCGATAAAATAAAGCGAGAGGATCAACTGCGCGGCCAGGAAAAAGAAGATGAATCTACGCATGGGTGATATTAACAAATTTCCGGATGATGTCAAGAAAATTAAAAACTGAAGCGCTTGCCTTTTTTCAGGACTTCGTTGGGATAAAAAGTGCCCCGCCAGTAGACGCCGTGGCGGGTTGCGCCGACGAACCCGGCGTGCCACATTTCGAACGTGACGAAAAACGCGCCGAGCCAGGTGAAAAAGGAAGTCCAAACCGGACGCCGGAACCAAAGGTTGGTGAGGATGTTGAGCAGGAAGCTGATCAAGGCCATAGCCGCGCCCAGGAACCTCAGACCGGGCAGGCCCAGGGGAAGTAATGCCAGATACGGCGACAGTTCCAGGAGCAGGAAAACCCAGCCGATGACGAACAGGCGCCAGAAACTGAAATTGCCGATCGTCGTGTAGGTTGGCCGGTCGGCACCCACCATCATCTTACGCAGGGAAGTGTAAAAATGCACGCCCACGTGACCCCGTCCGTTGACCAGAGATTGGTGCGCGCCGGATTCTTTCAGGATCTTACCGAGCGCCGCGTCGTCCCCGGATTCCATCCGGATCCATGCGAACCCTTTGGACCGCTCGAGGGCGGACCGGCGCACCAGGTTGAACGATCCGGATCCGATCGCGGCCTTAGAACGGGGATCTTCCACGGCCCAGACCCGGGCGGCCAGCGATAGCATCCGGATAAAGATCGTATTCAAAATGTCGAGCAGGAATCCGGCCGGATAGATGTCGGGGAAGATCGGCAGGTGGTCAAGCTTCCGCTCTTCGGCATAAGCGACGGCTTTTCTTACCGTGCCGGGTTTGAGATGGATATCGGCATCGCTGAAAAGCAGCCATTCGCCGGTCGCCGCTTTTACCCCTTCGTTCATGGCGAATTGCTTGCCCAACCAGTCCGGAGGAAGTTCCTTGATATGGACGGGTTTGACCCGGGGGTCCCGGCGCGCCAATTCTTCGGTGATCTCGCCGGTCCGGTCGGTCGACCGGTCGTCGATCAGGATCATTTCCAAATCCGGGTAATCGTCCTTAAGCCGGGTCGCCATGGCCGCCTCAATCGTCGATCCCTCGTTACGGGCGGGGATTACGACCGAGACCCGAGGCCATTTCTTCGGTTCCCGGGGATTTATTTTATCCAGGACCGGTACCGCCCGGATCACCCGCATGATAAGCAGCAACTGTCCGAGCCAGTAAACCAGGGCCAGGCCGAAAAAAATCCCCGGGGCGATCCGGGCGATGAATGTTATGATCTAATTTCCTTTATCGCGGACCGATCATCTGGTTGTGGACCGGATCCAAAGTGAAAACCGCGGCGGATGGCCGGTTTGTCGGTCTTCCGCCGTGGTTAAAGAAAGCGATATAAAACAGCGTTTTCTTACTTCAATCCCAATACGGAAACGTAGCCGGGGATATCGAGAAATCCGTGGCCGCTGACGTTGAAGGCGATGACCTTCTTCTCGCCCGACTCCTTGCATTTCAGCGCTTCGTCGATCGCCGCGCAAACCGAGTATGCGGATTCCGGCGCGGGCAGCCAGCCTTCGGTTTCCATGAACAACTTCGCGCTTTCGAAGACGTGTTTTTCATCGCCCGGATAAGCCACCGTGTCGATATAGCCTTTATTCCGGAGCAGGCTGAGGATCGGCGAGCAACCGTGATAACGCAGACCGTCGCCCTTGATCGGTTGCATGGTGGTTTGGTGGCCGAGCGTGCACATCTTCAACTTGGGCGTCATCTCCGCGTAGTCGGCGAAATCATATTCGTATTTACCCTGCAGGTTGGGCGCGACCTGGCTCTGGGCCGCGATGAATTTGATCTTTTTCCCTTTTTTCAGGACTTCGCCCAGGAACGGGATGGCAAATCCGCCGAAATTGGATCCGCCGCCCAGGCAGGAAATGACGGTATCCGGATAATCACCGAAGATCTCGAACTGTTTTTGCGTTTCCTGGCCGATGATCGTCTGGTGCAGGAGGACGTGGTTGAGGACCGACCCGAGCGCGTAGGTCGCCTTGGGGTCGTTTTGAGAATCTTCCAATCCTTCGGATATGGCGATGCCCAGCGACCCGTTATGATTGTGATCCTTGTCATATAAGGTTTTCCCGAATTTGGTGTGCGGGCTGGGCGAAGCGTAAACTTCGGCGCCCAAGAGTTTCATGAAATTTAGCCGGTCCATTTTCCAGTTATAAACGCTGCGCACCCAGTAGACCGTGCATTTCAACCCGGCAACCGCGGCCGCGTACGCGAGCGCGGTACCCCATTGGCCGGCGCCGGTCTCGGTTGTCATCCTTTCGAAACCCTGCTGCTTCGCGTACCAGCACTGGGCCAGGGCTGTGTTCACTTTGTGGCTGCCGGTCGGGCTGAAAAATTCGCTTTTATAATAGAGGCGGGCCGGGGTGTCGAGTTTCTTTTCTAGATTATTGGCGCGGAAGAGCGGCCGCGGTCGTCCGGCTTTGGCAAAAAGATCCATGATGCCGCCCGGAACGTCGATCCAGTTTTCGGTGGAGAATTCCTGTTTCAGGCATTCGCCGATCATGAGATTCGGCAGGTTTTGAATGCGCGACGGTCCGTCTTTGGGATCCAACGGCGGCGGCAACGGCTCCGGCAGATCGGGGATGATATTGTACCACCGGTTCGGTATTTCATCAAACTTCAGGTTAACCATGTTTTTCATCTATTCCTCCTTCAAGGTAATATTTTTGATGCCTGATTATAACCATAAACAGGCGGATGTCAATTATTGATAGGTTTTAACTTCTTCCTCTTTATTGAGAACTCTTAGAACGCCCTGGGCCAATCCCTCCATTTCACCTTCGCCAGGATAGACGTGGACCTGAGGGCATAAAAAGCCGATCCATTCACGGAGCTTGGCCACGAAATTTTTGGAATTGGCGATGCCGCCGGTGATTATGATCGCGTCGATCTTGCCTTTTAAAACGACCGCATAGGCGCCGACTTCCTTGGCGACCTGATAGATCATCGCGTTGTAAATTAATTCGGCTTCCTTGTCGCCCTGGCTTATCTTTTTCTCCACGATCTGAATATCGTCGATCCCCAGATAGGATAGTAAACCACCTTCACGCTGGATCTTTTTCTTCATGTCGTCCATTTTGAATTTCCCGCTAAAGCACATCTGGACGAGAGGCATGGTCGGAAGGGAGCCGGTGCGCTGAGGCGAGAACGGGCCGTCTTCGTTGGCATTCGAAGAATCAACCTGTTTGCCGTGAAGATGAGCGGCGACGGTTATGCCCGTGCCAAGATGAACGATGACAAAATTGCACTTGTCGTAGGGTTTGTTTATCTTCTTAGCCGTTAGTTTCGCAACCATTCGGACGTTGAGGGCGTGGCTGAGCGCCTTGCGTTTGATATCCTTCAAACCCGAAAAGCGCGAAAGCTCCCAGAATTCGTCGACTGAAACCGGGTCCACAAAGTATGCGGGAATACCGAGCGCGTCCGCGATCTCCTTGGCGATCATGACACCGAGGAGCGAGGGGTGTTCGGATTGGTAATTGCCGGCCTTGATGTCGCTGATCAACCGCTCGTTGACCATGTAAGTGCCGCTCGTCAGGGGTTTGAACGGACCGCCGCGGCCGACGACCGCGTTCAGCGATTTCAGGTCCACGTTTTTCGCTTTCAAAAGGTCCATGATTTTGTCCTTGCGGAACTGGTACTGATCGATGATCTTGGGGAACTTGAGCAGTTCTTCCGGCGTGTGCTTGAGATTTTCTTCGAAGACCGGAGCGGTATCTTTAAACAAAGCGGCCCGGGTCGAACCCGCGCCGGGATTGATGACGAGAATATTGTAAGCCATTCGACCTCCTTGTGGGATATGATATCCGGAATTGGTGAAAAGTCAATCATAACGGACACCCCTGCCTTTTATGGGTCGGTATTGACATTTTACAAAAAAACTAGTATATTTAACTAGAATAAGGATCGGAGGAATAGACAATGACCGGGTATAATAAGTTGGTATTTTTATTGTTGTGTTTATCCGAAATCCCCCTGAATGCTCAGCAAATGGATTCGGTATTTCTGCTGGATACGACAGTCACATATTCCTGCGCCAGCGGCGACCAGGTCAACGCGGCCGCAGCCTTCGACGGTACTAATTACCTGGTCGTCTGGCAGGATGCGCGGTATTCACTGACTACCGGCTATGATATTTGGGGCGCGCGTTTCAGTCCGGCGGGTGTGATCATTGATACGGGCGGTTTTGTCATTTCCCGGGTAGCCAATGACCAGGTGGGCCCGAAAGTGTCGTTTGACGGTACGAATTATTTAGTTGTTTGGCAGGATAATCGAAGCGGCCCGTCTCATATTTACGGAACACGCGTCGGGCAGGATGGAATAGTGATCGATACGGCTGGTTTTGTCATATCCGGCGGAACGCTGGGCGAATATAATCCGGATATTGCTTTTGGCGATACAAACTTTTTTGTTGTTTGGCAGGATAATAATGTAAATCCTTTCTCGGTCTATGCCGCGCGCGTAACAGCCGACGGCAATGTTTTGGATTCTGCCGGGATTAGAATCGCCGAAGGGGCGGTCCCGGCATGCTCTTTTGGCGATACGAATTTTCTGGCGGTCTGGCAATACAACAATAATAATATTTTTGGTTGCCGTGTTAATCAATCCGGAGTGATTCTCGATTCAACGGACATTGTTGTTGTCATCGATTCTATTCATTCTAATCAGCAACCTTCATTGGCCTTTGACGGAACGAATTATCTGGTTGTATGGAACAGATATGGTTCTTGGATTCTTGGAAAACGCATTAGTGCGGCCGGAAATATTGTTGATTCGTTACCAATCGAGTTCTATCACGGTGCTTTTTGTAGCCACCCATCAGTATATTTTGGCGACACGAGTTATTTGGTTGTTTATCATAATGTA
>Ga0315279_10002692_pt1 | contig 26123 bp, 25 predicted proteins | sample YL17G06_20_MG_FD_203694 | JGI IMG/M metagenome (GOLD analysis project Ga0315279, IMG submission 203694) | Sediment microbial communities from Yellowstone Lake, YNP, Wyoming, USA - YL17G06_20 | ecosystem: Environmental > Aquatic > Freshwater > Lake > Sediment | place: USA: Wyoming | collected... | reverse complement strand
CCCAGAATATCAGTGAACCACAGACGAATAAACTTAATTTTTTGCTCCTTTGTCGTTTTAAGGACGTATTCCTTGGCTTCGTCTTCCTTTTTACCCATTTACATTTCCCTCCAATCAACCAGAATTTATGAATTATGCTTATTTTTTCTATTTTGTGAAAGTATAGATGAGACCAGCTCTTTATTCAAGATGGTGCAATCTTGACTGCCTTTAGAAGCACTGATAAAATGCCAAAGTGATGGGCGGTTAGCTCAGTGGTTAGAGCGCTGCGTTGACATCGCAGAGGTCACCGGTTCAAGTCCAGTACCGCCCATGTTATTCTTGCGACATTTGTGGCAATCATATATATCCTATGTCTGGTACTATCTTTCAGTCTACTAAATTCGACCACCTCAAGTTATGGTTTAAGGCTATCTCTTATATGTCCGCTACGAGATGTGGCATGTCATCTCGCAATTTAAGCCGTATTCTTGGCGTAACTGTTAAGACAGGTTATCGGATGTGGAAGCAAATCAGGCTCGCATTATCAGAGGGTGAAGGTATTAAATTCGTTGGTCATGTTGAAATTGACGAAACCTATATTGGTGGTAAGGCTAAAGGTAAACGTGGTCGTGGTGCTGAGAATAAAACTGTAGTGCTAGGCATCGTTGAGCGACAAGGTAGAGCTAAAGGTATTATTATCCCTGATGTTAAAACTAAAACCCTAATACCAGAAGTTAAAGCCAACGTTGACACAAATGCTACTATTTATACAGATGACTTACCAAGCTATAACGACCTCGATAATAATGGATTCGACCATAAGACGGTTGCACACTCTGAAAAAGTCTACGTGTCTGCCGGAGATATACACACTAACAACGTAGAAGGCTTCTGGTCTCAATTAAAGCGTAGTATTGATGGTACATACCATCATGTAACCGCAAGGCAATTGCAAGGTTACGTTGATGAATACAGCTTCAGATATAGTCATAGGAACGATGAAAAACCGATGTTCTTAACTATGCTAGAACAGGTGGTTAAGACTTCTTCTTTGGAGCGGGCTTCGGTGTAACCTTAGTAGTGGCTAATATACGCAAGGCTTGAAATACCTGATCTTTAGTAGCCCCAGGTTCACATTCTTCTAATTTAGTAGGCTCTTTATCTGTTTTCTTATTCTTTGGCATCTTAGTTTAACTATGACATCGTTCAAGCAATTTGTCAAAGACTATTGAAGCTGTAAACGTATCTTCTTAAGTTTGAATAACAAACCATCTATTTTCTTGGCTTCATATACCGTGTCTTTATACCAACCGCTATATTTCGTGTCATTTAGCCCAGTAGTGGGGCTAGCAAGAAATGAATTATATTCTGGTATTAGTTTCCAGACTCCATTCGTCGTATCATTTTCTAACTTAGTTATTTCACTCCGTATTTGTGCCAAATTTTTTAATGACTGTGGTTCAATGCAGGACTTTAAGCTCTCCGCAGTCTTTATAGATTCATCAAGAAATTTGGTCGCCGCTTGTTTTTGTTTTTGACTATAGCTTGGTAGCTTCGGAAAACTACTTGTTTGTCCTTTTTGTACTGTTGCTGCAACTAAATCAAATTGTCGCTGGAACTGGTATAAAATACCCGTGATTGATATGACAAAAACAAAAACGCCGATGGTTAACCATAACCAACCTGGCCAATTAAATAATACAAAATCCCTACCAGTTAAATACGCCCCACCAACACTAAAAATGCAACCAATAACTAACACAGGCCACCAAAATATTTTCCTGACCCCTGCCAACCACGAAGGGATTCCCACGCCCCAATTCTATCACTCACTAAATATACATACAATAGCATTGACACTCCTTAACCTAGTGCTATAATTGCCACATAGGAGGCGAAATATGGTAGACATAAATAATGTACGTAAGTGCCCCGCATATGAGGTCTGTTATAATTTGGGGACTACTGTAATGACTTGCGAAATGCATTTTCACGCCAATCAGCACAATTCAAAAGCATCTAAGGAGTTAGAGAGGTTAGGAGAGATTGAAGCATCTGTATTGCGGATTGAATCTTGCTTGCAATCAATCGTTCTTCTCTTAAGCGGGAAATCGAAGCATTAAAGTACACTAGCCAATCTTGGAATTGTTCGGGGGATAAACGCTGTCTCATTCGTTCCCTTTCCCTGTATCTTCCCCATAAATATTGCGGTATATCTTCTGTGTTTTGCATCTATTTTCCTCCTAATACTTGACACCCCCCAGCCAATCAGTACAATAAACTGGGAGGCAAAAGAATGAATAGGGGCACAGTGCTAATAATTTTAGGTATCGTCATTATCGTTGGTCTTTTTATAGTTGATACTATTGCAAGCAAACAAGTGTTTGGGCCACCTTATACATATGAACAGGGTGAGCAGAAGTCTACTGAAAGAAGCTCCACATTCTATCCTGAAAGGGCACAGGGATGGGTTCAGGGATATTACAAGGTTCACACGATACTTTGGGGCGTGGGACTTCCTTTGTCGGTCATTCTAATAGGCGTTGGTTCTTGGCAAAAAAGTAAGGGCAAATCTAGGGCTTAATAAAACGTCAACGTGCTTTTAAGGGAACATCACGTAAAAAATAGTCTTTGGTGTAGGTCTCAGGAAATGTTTATTCGAATGCCAGAGCTTTAGATTACTTCGCTTTTTCGAAGCTCCGCAATCTCCTGATTACTATAGCCTAGTTCGCTAAGAATCTCCGTATTGTGCTGCCCCAATAGAGGAGCTGGAGACCTTATTTCTACTGGCGACCTTGAAAACTTCATCAGTGGGCCAAGTACTTTCACTTTACCCACGGCGGAGTGGTAAATTTCAGAAATAATTCCCCGATACTCGACATGAGGGTCGTCAAGCACCTGCTCAAGGTTAAGAACTGGCCCAGAGACCACCTTTGCATCATTAAGCTCACTCAGTAGTTCTTCGACAGATTTGCTCGCTACCCATCCCGCCACTATGGCATCTACTTCTTTTCGGTGCCGCACTCTAGCTTCTGCACTTGAGAATCTCGGGTCATCGACTAGCTCTTCTTTTCCCATAATTTTCGCTAGCCTAGCCCACTCGTGATCGAAACCTGCAAAAATCATCACGTATCCATCCCGAGCAGCATATCCGTTGGCTGGTGCCACGTTAGGATCCTCATTTCCTACTCGCCGGGGGACCTTAACGCCTGTAAGATAATCTGCCCAAAACTCTAGGGTTACGCTGCATGCAATATCATGCATCGAGATGTCTATTTCCTGACCTTTCCCAGTTTCCTTTCGATAATACAGCGCAGATACAATAGCCAAAGCGGTCATCATGCCACCCATGAAATCAGTAATGCTGGGCCCAACCTTAGTGGGCTGACTGTCTGGATAGCCGGTAAGGCTCATTATACCTGATGCAGCTTGGATCACTGCATCGTAGGCTCTTCTCGAAGAGTAGGGCCCAGTCTGCCCGAATCCAGAACTGGATGCATAGATAATTTGAGGATTTATTTTTTTCAACTTTGGATAGCTGAGCCCCATCTTGCTCATTGTTCCCGGTGAGAAGTTGTTAACTATCACATCTGCTTTTCTTGCCAGTCTGTTGAAGATTTCCTTCCCTTGCTTGCTTCTGAGGTCCAGGGTGACACTTTTCTTGTTGCGATTAAGTTGCATAAATGGGTAGGACTCATTTCCAATCTTGGGAGGGGCGGCTCTTGCCACTTCTCCTTCACGAGGTTCAACTTTGATGACCTCGGCTCCCAGATCGGCAAGCATTGTTGTCGCAAAAGGTCCATTCAGAACTTGAGTGAGATCTAGAACCGTAACGCCTGCTAGTGCACCTTTCATGTTAATATCTCCTTGAAACAGAATTGGTACGATTTAGAATTGCAGTCGCGCCTCGTGAATAATACTCAATTCAACTCTTAATGAACATTACGGCCAGTTTTCCCTCCAGTGCCTGCCGATAGGTCACTAGGTGGTCGATCGGAACCAGTGCTCGCTCCCGTTCTGTATCAATTGATTATTGAGCAGCATGGAGAGTTCCCGAACTTCCTTAGGATATATCACTTACAGGAAAAGGCTGTATTTTCAACCTGACCAGGCATACTTTACTGAGATTAACTTAGAATACGTCCTTCTTAGCAACCCATTCTGGGATGTATTTGTAATACTCTGGGGGATTTGCCTGAGCTAATCCTTTATAGGTTGCCCTAGCTAAGGCGATTGTGCCACGTCTATCCCGATATAGACTGACCAACCCCTTCTCTTCCAGGCTGACAAGATGTTTTTTAAGGTCTTCATCGTTCACAGCCAACAGCCCTTTGATGTCCTCTATTGTCATGTGCAGCCCTGGATTAATCCGGTATTCCTCTCCAAGTACTTTTATGACATCATCTTCACTTGAGCATAACCTTGGTGGCGGTGCCTTTCCTAAAGGCATTGGCACCTTAAGCGCATCGTCTATAACTCTGGCTGGAACCTTCAAATCTGCCATCAGGCTCCTCAACCCCTGCCTGTAAATGAGAAGTCTCGCCACCTCGTTTGTGCCAGCAGCAATTTGCATTAGCTTTGCATCTCTCATAATCCTCTCGACAGGATAGTACCGGGTAACTCCATTACCTCCCATACACTGGATAGCTTCAATTGCAGTTTGCAAGGTGCTATCGGTAATGTACATCTTTGCCATTGCTGCTTCCAATGGTACTTCTCTGCCAAGGTCAAGGCAGTACGCCGTATAATATGTCAGTAGTCTTGACAGTTGCAGCTTCCAGATCATATCGGCAACCTTAAACTGATTTGTTGCCATGTCTCCCGTCCGCTGACCAAATTGGACTCTCCGTTGTAAGTGCTGCACGGCGTATCGAATCGCCTCTCGCATCGAACCCAGTGGTGCAGCCGCGTCGAGAGTTCTCTCTACGTTCAGACCACTTGTCATCACTTGCCAGCCGGAACCCTCTGCACCTATTCTGTTCTTTACCGGTACCGCTGAATTGTCGAAGTTAAGGTAGCAATTATATATTCCATCAATCCCCATGAGATCGTTGACCTTTTCGATCGTGAACCCAGGTGTCCCCTTCTCAATGATCAAACCAGTAAGGTGACAATATTTGGCTATATCCTCGGCTTTATCGCTAGTCTTTACGTAGGTCATGTATATATCTGCTGCTGCAGCCGAGGTCTGGAATCTCTTCTTTCCATTGACGATGTAATAATCGCCATCCTTGACAGCAGTGGTCTCTATACCTGCTATGTCTGAACCAGCATACGGCTCGGTCATAGTTATAGCACCGAGTAATTCTCCCTTAGCAATCCTTGGGAGCCATCGCTTCTTCTGCTCATCGGTTCCATCGTGAATAATCTGGTGAATACCACCTTGCATGGTACATGCTAAGGGTGAAGATATTTCACCAGCCCGTCCTGTCTCCTCCAGTATTATGCAGGCCCCGGTGACTCCCCATTCCTCTGCCCGACCCCCGTACTCGGCCGGGATTTGCGCCCCAAACCACCCCCTTCTAGCCATCTCCTTTATCGCTTCCCAAGGAAACTCCTTTTTCCAGGCACATCTCTCACCCAACGGAATCAGTACTTCGTCTGTAACCGCCTTTACCTCTTCAGCAAGCTTCTTCTGAGTTTCGTTCCACCATGGATAACACTCCATTTTCCTTTCGACCTCCTTTTCTCTTTATTTCTGTAAGAAACGCGTAATTTCGAAACACGGACCAGCTCACGCCTGACCCGCTTGTCATGACTATTTCCAAAACAAAGTTCATATTGCCCTTTTTCTTGTTTCTGTCTCGTGTACCCGCACGTCCTTAGTGGCCAGCGAGATAAATAGACCAGAGTCAAAAGCGCCCTCTGGAGCCAAAACACCCGTTCCCTTAGCCTTACCATCCAAAATCATAAGCGCACCAATTGCCGCGGGTATAGCTGTACCAAGAGTTACTGAATCAATCGTGCATTCATAAACATAGTGCACTTTTTCTCCATCCCTTTCGCCGGTTACTTCGACCCTTGTTGTTCCCGGAGAGTCTTTGTATATTTTTGATGCCTCCTCAGACATGGCTTTGAAGTATGCTGGATTGAAATGCCCAAGAGCCCGGACAATCCTAGTCGTTAATTCTCTAAGAGGCACAGACAATTTCTCTGCCACTGTGAAGTTATCTAGACTTGTAAAGCCAACTTCAGTCAAGATTTTATAGAGCTCCATCATACGAGTCGGAAAAAGCGCACCCTTAATAGTTACGTTTTTCACCCCTTTTATATAGAGTGGCAAAGTCACTGGTTCGGGATGGCCTGTATAACGCACTTCAATCTTACCAAGCGGCGGAGAAAACTCTACAACTTCGGGCCCCGATAAAGCTTTAACATTAACCCAATTCCCCTCAATAAACATGGGAACGTCTCCTGATGTGATATGGAACCAATGATTTACAGCTGCAGGTCCTGTTGGGTCTATGCCACTTTCTGCCCAGAATATGCGAATATCATCTACCTTCTCCATTTTGTCGGCACCATATTTTGCTAGTATGTTTGTCATTCCTGGGCTCCCCCCACATCCTATTACCGCAGTAACGCCTACTTTTTTTGCCTCCTCATTGAGAGAAAGCACCTCTTTGGTTGCATCATAGTCGTCGTTTATGTCTATGAAGTTTACTCCAGCCGCGATGCTAGCCTTAGTTACTTTACTGGCATACTTGTAGAATGGCCCAATAGCACTGACTACCAGATCTGCGTTTTTAATCAAATGAACCAAGCTATCGAAGTCCTCGACATCTATAGCCAGTGTATCCACCCTCTCTTTCAGCTCATTGAGAGCTATCTTTCTAGCTTCGTGCTTAGTCTGACCAATCTGCTGTAACTTACTTAGATTAGCATCAGCAATAATTATCTTGGCATCGCTGCGTTGGACTAATTGGTATACTATTTCAGACCCCATAAAACCCGCCCCACCCAGTACTATAATCTTCTTCATACTACTAACCTCCTTAATCTTGTTGATTTCCTTGACTTCATAAAACTTGATTCCACTTATAAGCTGCCTGCAAATTCACTAAGGAACCCACAAGGCGCTCTAATATGACAGATCTTAGTGACTATCAGAGTCCCCTACGTATACGAGCTAGCATGTTGTTTCTTGCCTCCTTGGTTTTTTGCCACCAAGCCTGTCCTGTAATAACATTAGGGAGACTTACAAGACCGCCTGGCAGAAAATAAAGAATAAGGATTACAAACACCGCATAAATTGAATTCTCGACAATAGGGCTAACAGGGAGATACTCTGGTAAAATTGTTAGAACAGTAGCACCGATCACTGGCCCCCAAATGGAACCTGTCCCTCCAACGACCATCAGAATCAAGACCAACATTGAAGCCCCAATTGTGAAAGACTCCGGGCTTATAGTTTGGTTATAGGGAGCGAAAAAACCACCTGCTATGCCAATAAAAAAAGCTGCTATACAGAGTGCTAAGACTTTATGTCGTACGACTTTTATGCCAAGGCTTTCGGCTAATAATTCGCTCTCTGTAATAGCCTTGAAGTTTGCACCGACTGGTGACCTTTCCACTCTGAATAGAATAAATAGGGTTATCGCAAACAAAGCCAACATGAAGTAGTAGTAGTCCATCTTGCTGGCGAAATCTATTGTAAACAAATGTGGAATTGTTATGGGATTAGGAGCAGGAACCATTAATAGCATTTGGTTACCCAGTGTGTTTACAAATGTCAATCTGACAACTTCGATAAACGCTATACTTAATATGGCGAAATACAGGCCTCGTACTCTTATAGTCACGTACCCAAATCCCCAAGCAATAATTGCCACTGCAACGCCGACCAAGGGAAGGCAAATCCAGTATGACAGCCCTATTGCACGCATCAGCAAAGTTACGCCGTAAGCTCCTATAGCGTAAAACGCAGCCGGACCAACAAGCCATATGTTCGCCAAGTATACAAAACGCAAACTCACAGCAAGTATGCAGTAAACGCCCGCCATGATGAGAACGTGTACTAGGAACTGGTCATTACGCACCACTACTGGCAAGACTAGCAAGACGATCGTCAGGGTCAAAACAGAGATACGTTTCATTAAACCATATTTACTCATGGCCAAAGAATCCTTGTGGTCTTACTACTAAGAAAATGATAACAGCCATAAAACTAAGGAGAAAGGTAAACTTTCCTATGAAAAGGCCTCCAACGACGTGTAAAATACCCAAAAAGAGACCTCCAGCGATAGCGCCGGGAAAACTTCCTATGCCACCTAAGATTACAACCACAAAAGTGTTCATGAGAGCAGAAGTACCCATCCCCGTATTAATGATAAATACAGGCGCCACAAGTACTCCGGCCACCCCTGCCACGGAAAGGGAAAGGAAAAAGGTTAGTGAAACGGTCTTGTTGATGCTAATTCCCTGTAAAGCTGCCGCCTCGGGGTCCTGCGCTACGGCACGCATGGACTGCCCAACCTTTACTCGCTGAAAGAAGACGTGTAAACCCAGTATCAAACCAACAGAGATTAGTGCTACTATCATCTTGTCTAGTGAAAGGTTCACACCCATTGGAGTTATGTACCCAGAAAACAGCTCGTTAGCTCGAACGGGTTCAGTCCCGAATATTTCTGAGAACAAGTTGAGGATAATCATAGCTAGCGCTAGTGATACTACAAAAATAGCGAAGTCATTGCCGCGGAGCCGGCGAAACAAGAACCTCTCAATTAATAAGCCAAAGACACCTGTACCTAGACCGACTGAAATTAGCACTAAAGGGAACGGTAAGCCCAGTTTCGTGGTCAAGAAATAAGAGGACATTGCGCCAACCATGTACACTGCACCGTGAGTACAGAATATTACTCTCCCCACACCATAAATTAGAGAAAAACCCAAAGCCACTAAAGCATAAATCAAACCTAGTTCTAATGCGTTAATGAAGACCTGGGCTAACGAAGTTACCATGGCGCTGTATTACCCCTTTATATTAATTGCGATTCTTGGACTATACGTTCATAGCTGTTTTGAGGAGGACAATAGCGATACTCAACACTTTGCAGCATTAGTGATTGAAAACCACAGCGCTGTTGAGATTCAGCTTATGCATCCCTGCGCATCATTTAGCTGGAACTTGATACGTAATATCTCTTTATATGTACATAATTCTCACCCTGCCCTCAACACGTGGAATGAAACCACGAAGTCGAAGTCATCGCTTGCGAACAACTTAACGACACCATTCAGTTCTTCTGACAGACCTACACACAACGGTACATTAAGAGCAAGGATGACCCATTGCCGAAAAACTGAAACCAATGAATGTCAACCTAGTCAAGGCCTGGCGGCCAAGGAGAGACTTGCTCCGCCACGGAGATGGCTCCTATAGGGACAAGTTCACCCCCTTTTATCACAGCTACCGTCAAGGGTACAGCCAGAACACGGTTTGCCCCATAATATTCTTTTCCTGCAAACTGAACACTTTGGCCCATAACGTTAAAGGTCGAAGTCTCAAGGATTTGTGTGATTTTGTCAGTATCGTCTATACTGCCAGCGGTCTGTATCGCCTGAACAAGGCACTCTGCGGCTATGGGCAGATTGCATAACTCAGGAAACCAAAATCCAGCTGCGGCTACGTATTTATCACGGAAATCCTTTAACTCTGGCACTGTGTTGGGGCCATGCCAAGGAAAATCAAGCCCAATGAAGCCTTCTGCAGCCTCTTTAGTCGCTACGCTGAAAAGCAAATCCCCGCCGAGAGCTAGTTCGTACATAAAATATCCCTGGTAACCCATCTCCCGGGACTGTTTGATGATTGAGCCCCAGTCCGCCAAACCAGTGGCCGAACCGTGGATAATATCGGGATTTGTCGCAAGTATCTTGCTTAGGTAGGAAGTGAAATCGGGTGTGCCGAACTCAAAATAGTCGTTATAGACTACCTCGTAGCCGAGATACGGTGCCAATTTCGCGCTTAGTTCTTGACCATAATGGCCACTTAGTGTATTAGGTGTAAACAAAGCAACCCTGTGAATCTCAGGATAGGCTTTCTGTATAGAACCCCATACTCCCCGGAGCGTCTCGTGAGGAGCTTGTAGTACTTTAAAAGAATAAGGAATGGCCTGCTTTGTCGCCGGGTCCCTTAGTACAGTATCTGCCCATGCTGTGTTAAAGGTCATCACTTTGTTCGGCACGGTAACCAGTTGCAGTCCCAAAGTATCGTTGGATTCTGTACCACCCCAAATAAACTTGACCTTATCACGAAAAACTAATTTTTCACCCGCGGTTTTGGCTCCGTCAGAAGTAAACCCGTTGTCTTCAGCAATAACCTCAATTTGGTAATTGACTCCTCCTATCTTGACACCGCCTTCGCTATTGATCTTAGCTACCTCGACTTGTATTGCAGCGAGCGTGGGCACTCCGTAACCCGCATTAACACCAGTAAGAGGTAAGCATACCCCCCATTTCAGAGTCTTAGAAGATACTTCCTGTGCTGCTGGGGCACAAGCCACAATAGACAAAGTGACAACTAGTACAATCGTTAACCATATTGCAAAATTTTTTTTCATTTTTCTCCTTGTGCGTGTTATTTCTTTGTAGCACTCCGTAGTCATCTAAGAAGTCAACCTTCTAGTCACCTAGAGTTCTGAAATTTCATCCCCTTCTCCCTCCTTTCATATTAGGTATTTCCTTTCTCTCTCGTAATTCTTCACCAAAAGCGACCCTATCCTCCGAGATAGGCTGTCAGTATGCGTTCATCATGAGTGAGATCCTGAGGTGGCCCCTGCAGAACAATCACACCCAACTCCATCACGTAGCACCATGTAACAACGTCAAGGGCAACTTTTACATTTTGTTCTGCTAGTATTACACTGATGCCCTTGTGCCGCAGCCCAACAATGGCTTCAGCAAGCGCTTCTACTAGATATGGAGCTAATCCTATTGTTGGCTCATCCATCAAAACTATCCTTGGATTGCTCATCAAAGCGCGCCCTATAGCCAACATTTGTTGCTCGCCACCGCTTAGGGTTCCTGCCATTTGTCTGTTTTTTATCTTGAGTATTGGAAACAACTCATACACGTAACAAAGGTTCTCTTCAAAGCGCTTTTTGTTCTGTTGCAGATATCCGCCCATCCTCAAATTCTCATACACCGTCATGTAAGGGAAGACTCTTCTACCTTCGGGTACTTGACTAACACCTTTCGCTACAATACTTTCAGGCAATGCCCCGTCTATTCTTTCCCCCTGGAGCAGAATCTGTCCTGAGCTGGGCTTTTTTAGCCCGGATATAGTTCTCAAAATTGTTGTCTTACCTGCTCCGTTCGGCCCGACTAGGCCGATCAGTTTTCCTTCCTCAAGCTCCAGAGAAACGCCTTTGACAACTTCAGCGCCACCATAGTGTGCTACTATGCCTTTTAGTTCAAGTAGCATGTCCCCTGTTCTCTGTACCTCCTGTGTAAGCATCGATTACAAGTCGGTTGCTGGTTATCTCCCGAGGCGTGCCTTCAGCAAGTTTTACGCCGAAATTGAGCACTACAATCCTGTCGCATATGTCCATAACCAATCTCATATTATGCTCTACCAATATAAATGTTAGGCCCCCGTCCTTTAACTGCTCAATCAAATTTTTCATAACTTGGATTTCCGCGTGCCCCATGCCAGCTACTGGTTCATCCAATAGAACCATTTTGGGATTAGTGGCTAAGACAACGGCCATTCCCAAGACTCGCTTTGACCCTAAGGGCAAGCTTCCAGCAAGCTGATCGTTCACTTGAACTAAGCGCACGCGCTCCAAGATTTCCTCGGCAAAGCCTCGTATTTTCCTCTCCTCTTCTCGGCTGGATCGGGTACCAAATACTCTGGCGAAAGAGTTGGCCTTTCGTTGCAAATGATGTGCTATAAGCATATTTTCGAGGCAGGTCTGATGATCAAATAGAACGCTTGACTGAAAACTTCGCGTTAATCCTAGAGCAGCTATCGCGCTTGGCTTTTTGCCAGTTATGTCACGCCCCTCAAATGTTACATTTCCCTTGGAAGGCTCATAGAAACCGGTAATCAGGTTTAAAACAGTAGTTTTGCCAGCCCCATTAGGGCCTACTAACCCCACGATTTCTCCCTTCTCTACCCCGAAAGAAAGATCGTTCACAGCAGCTAAGCCACCAAAGTGTTTGGTTAAATTGCTAACTTGCAGCATCAACGTGTTGCTCTATAGTTCAGAGATTGTCTTCTCTTACCTATTAACCTACATCAATGAGATAGTTGCCGAATCTAGTAATGGTCGCTTTAGAGCCGGGGAACAGAACTATCGTTGTTGTAGGCTCCTCAATTATTGCTGGCGCAGCAATCTTATTCCCATTCGTTAGCTTGTCACCTCTATAAACGGGCGTTTTCACAAAGCCTCCTATGTCTTTGAAATAGGCATCTCTCTTGCCAATCATTGCGGCTGATGGATCTTTGCCACCAGCTGCCATTTCCTTTGCTTTTATCTGTGCTATCTTAGCCGTTGCTACTACTCTCCAGATTATGCACTCGATAGATTGCCCAGGTTCTTTGACAGCGAAAATCCTTTCGTGTGTATTATGGAAGTCTTCGATTAGCTTTGCCAGCTCCTTTTCTCCTTTAATTCGATTGCTTCTAAGCGGGATGGAGAGCTCCCATACTTCGTACGGATATCTCGCCTCCACAAAATATTCGAGACTACCTTCTCGGGAAGACCCTTTAGACATCGCTAAAAATGCCTCACCTTTTTTTTGGAGAGACTCCAATACACTGTTAGCCGCCTCATAATCGAACTGATCGCTGCTCGTGAAATAGCTGGCACTATATTCGGTAGTTATATCAGCTACCAGGCCCCCGAGAGCACTGAGTGTCCCCGCAACTTTAGGTATTAGGACCTGCTTCACACCGAGCTCCTGGGCCATGGGCACGATGTGCATGCCAGTGGCCCCACCTCCGCTAACTATAAGATACTCCCGAGGATCAATGCCTTGCCATATAGTTATATCACGTATCGCAGCGATCATAGAGTGGGTCACTGTGCTAAAAATTGTGAAGGCTGCTTCGGGCACTTCCAAGCTAAGTGGCTTAGCAACCTTGCCCTGAATGACCTCCTGTGCCAACTGAGGACTTAATTTCATTCTACCACCAAGAAAATAATCAGGGTCAAGATAACCAAGGACGAGGTTGGCATCACTTACTGTTGCTTCTTTGCCACCCCTCATGTAGCAGGCCGGACCGGGCTCGGCCCCACTGCTTTGTGGACCGACATGCACGAGCTTTCCTGGATCGATCCAGGCTATGCTACCACCTCCGCTTCCGACACTTCTCGCGTCTACCCTACTTATGGGTAATACTTCATCCTTTACCATTGTCTCCCTTGTCACAACAATAGTGCCCTTTGTCACTATACTGACATCAAAGCTAGTTCCTCCCATATCGAGCACGATTACGTCATTGTTATCTCCTTCTTTTAGGGCGAAGTATTTAGCTGCAACAGGACCTAACGCTGGACCCGATCCAATGGTATAGATGGGCCGGCTACAAGCCTCCTCCGGTGTTAGTACGCCACCGCTTGCAGTACCTACCAGCAGATTTCCTTTAAACCCCTTTTCCTTCAACTGCCTGCCGAGCTGATCAATATCTTTCACTAATATGGGGTGCAACGAAGCATCAATAGCAGCTGAGATCATTCGCCTATATTCGCGGATGATCGAATTCAATTCATGCGATAAAACGTAGGGTATTCCGGGCAGTTCTTCTTTGATGATCTCTCCGATCCTCTCCTCGTGTATAGGATTGGTAATAGACCATAAAAGCGATACCGCTATTGCCTCTACTTTCCATTCCTTAAATTGGCGTACCCCATGGCGGACTTCGTCCTCTTTAAGAGGTACGTCTATACCGCCTTCAGCATTTATTCTCTCAGTTACTGGCAAGGTCAAATATCGGGGAACGTAGGGCTCGGGAAACGGCGGCCAATCGTAAGCAGACTCCTTCCTTGGCGCTTCCCTCGCAAGGAGTATGTCTCTAAAACCTCTAGTACATATAAGACCAACTTTAGCTCCCGTACCTGTAATAATTGCGTTAGTACCAGTTGTTCCACTGTAAGTAATTGCGGCGGTCTCTGCTAAAAGTTTACTCAGCGGCATTTGGTAATATTTGCCAGCTAACTCCAGAGCATCAAGCATTCCTTTCCAGGTTTCCCGTGGCGTTGTTGACGCTTTAAACACCGCCAGCTCCCCATTTTCATCAGTAAAAACTAGGTCAGTAAAAGTTCCACCTACGTCAATGCTAGCCCGATAAGTCATTTTTTCTTCCCCCTTTCCTTTCTTAACTGTTCGCGAACCTTTCTTGTCTCCTCATAGTCTACGGCATATTTCTCAGGTTTGGTGTCGAGCACTACTCCGTATACATCCCTCGCCTTCTCTAAACTTATCCATTCTTCTCTAGCCCTGTGTCTTACATACTCAGGATCACGTTCCAATGGGTCGCCATAGCCAGCACCACCGCTCTTCCAATAATATATCCTCTCGTTAGGTTGTAGCATCTCAACCCCAGTGGGAGTTACATCAGTCTTTTCTGCCGGTTTCTCGATGCTATATTTTTGATTCCGAGATAGCGGAGCATCTTGGCCACCTAGAACGCCCTTCACTGGGAACTTGTTGGTATCACTGACGCCCACAACAATTGCCGGGTCTTTCCTGGGCCCTAGGGCCAATTCCATAGATGGCCCACCGTCCCACTGACCAGCGCCAAATGAGTCAGTCGCAACTTGGCACATATCATATTTAATAGGGTAGAGTTGCTCGAGGATCTCAATGGAACCAGATGTCATCATCCCTGACACCCCTGGTAGTGCATAGGTCACCCATCCATCTGCCCCATAATGACCCCCTCCACCCATAATCAGTTGTGGGATCATTTGGTTAACATAGAGTTTATTACCCCGGCGGAAGTCCGTTCCAGAAACAACAGGAGCCCCATTCATGCCGGTGGCACCTTGGGCTGTTCCGTAGGGATATCCCAGTGCTTCAGTAAGTAGTCTAGCAATGAGGAGTACAAGCCGATCATATGCATCGGTTGTTGCCACGCCTGTCCCAGCGGGAAATTTAGGCCTGCCTATGCAGGCACCTTCGCGGGTTAGGATTTTTACCCTACTATTGGCACCCTCGTTATGCGGTAGGGTGGGGTCGAGTACATAATATACTCCTGACAGCGCACCAGCAGTAACTGTTGCCTCACTCAGATTGACACCACCAGGAAGGTTGTCGATGTTATCTATTAGGTCAATGGTTATATAGCCTTCATCGGGATCCACGCTAACCTTTGCCCTTATTGGAAAACCTTCGTTCGCTACTAAGGGAATAGGGTCGTGCCAGTCTTCGCCGGCGGCGGTTATTTTAGGCAGCTTTCTAATCGCCTCAATCATCCTGCGCTTGCCATACTCTTGCCACTCATCGGAAAATGCCATTATGATATCAAGGCCATATTTTTCACAGAGCTCTATTATTCTTCTCTCTCCAATCCTAACAGCACCAAGTTGGGCTAGATAATCACCGTACCATACATCGGATGCACGAATATTCGTCTTTAGGATCCGAATAATATCTTCTACGTCCTTATAGTCTTGCTGTATCTTTACACAAGGGAGGTGAGGCCCCTCTTCATATACATCTTTGGCAAAATAACTATAAGTGGTCGGTACGGGATGTCCACAATCTGCCTGGTGCGCCCTATTCACGGTGATAAAAGTTAGTTTATTCTTGTAAAAGACCGGTACAGCAAGAGTGAAATCGGCTAGGTGAGTCCCGCCGTAGTAGGCACTGTTATTAAAGTAGCAGTCACCTGGCTTCAGTTCATGCTTGTGCAGCTCCAATACTGGCTCTGCAATCATGTGAGAGGTCCCGGTATGGACGGGAAGGCCTTCCGCTACGCTAACAAGCCGGGCGTCTTTGTCGGTTATGGCACAGGAAAAATCCCTGGCTATATTTAAAACAGCAGATCGTGCTGTACGTAAAAGAGTATTGGTCATTTCTTTGTTGATGACTTCGAATCTCCGCGCAAGCAGTGCCATTAAATAAGGCTCTATTCGCGTAGCTACTTTCCGCGTTCGTTTTTTAGTTTCTTTCATACTTACTTTACCCCCTTCTTTGTATTAAGTTAGTGAACGGTCTATGTTTTCACTCCACCATATGTTTCTCCTCCTCTTCATTTGTAGCAATCACTTAGAAATCATGAACCCTTACTCTGTTTATAGATAGCCTTCTTGATCTTTATCTTTATCGATTTTCAAGATTCCCCGCATCTGGGGCTCTCTAATTAGAACTTAACCTCCTCAACCACTGTCTTTTCCTCGAAAACTCTCATACCTCTCTTGGCGAACTCGGCAAAATAAGCCTTGGGATCCAAAGCACCTTCCGGTGCCACCACACCTTTTATCTTTACATCCCCTCGATAAAGCATTTGTGAGGCTATTGAGCATGCAATGCCCGTACCTGCAGCCTGACGGCCGCCAGAACTATAACTGTAGGTTATGCTTTTATCCCCTTTTTTACCCTTAACGAGGATAATGCTTGGCGCGTCTGTATAGTGTTCCACTTGCTTCCTAAATTTGGGCGCGGACTTTAGAATAATCACCATAAAATCCTGAGGTGATACTGGCACGTCGCCTATCTTGAGTGGCTCTGGGTCAAGGAATCCTCGATCAACCCATTCCATGATCATTTTGCTTGCCCACGTTGGTAGCACACCGCCTTTGTTAATAACAGTTTTTACTCCCTTTATGTAGCGTGGTAAGGTTATTGGCTCTGGGTGCCCAACATAATAGACTTCAGCTTTACCAGTTGGCTCCACAAACTCAACCTCTTCGCCACCAGACCCAGCAGGCACATTTACTAGCTTGCCATCTAGGTATTGGGGCACTAATCCAGTAAACATGTGCATTCCGTGGAGTAACGCACTAAAACCAACGGGATCATTAAGTCCGGCCGCCCAAAAAAACTTAATCTCATCTACTGCGTCTAATTTATCAGCAGCATACTTGGCTAACAAATTACTAACGCCGGGACCAGCACCAAAACCGATGCAAATAGAGATCCCCGCTTCTATCGCTGATTCATTAAGGGCGAGAGCGTCTTTAGTTGCATCATAGTCATCACAAATATCAATGTAATTTGTACCTGCCCTTATTGCGGCCTTAATGATTTGAGTGCTGAACTTATAGAATGGTCCAACTGTATTGATAACGACATCGTTTCCTCTTATCGCCTTAACTAATGCTTCAAAATTAGTGACATCGAGTGTTTGTGTAGATATTTTCTTGGAGTTTCGGACAGATTCATGCACCTTAGCCATGTCTATCTTCTTGTCACCAAGGATGACTTGTCTAACGACATCGCTCTTGATAAGATCCCTGGCGACCGATGAGCCCATAACTCCACAGCCACCTAATACAAGTGCCTTCATTTCACTCTCCTTGGCTAAATATATTTCTGCCCCGCTTGCCCTTTTAGTTCTTGCATACGTGACTAGATCAATTTTCTTCTTTCAGTAGAGCCCTCAATGCCTATATGCTTTAAATTTGTACTCTTGATTCTCCCCACCTTTTCTTGTTTGGACTGTTTAGTTTTGTTACAGATCTGAGTCTAGACCTAACGTTCCTCTTATATTAACTCTCACTGAAATCTATTTTACTCTTGCCAGCTTCATGGATTCCCCTTAAAAATCTGCTCCTATCCATATCTACTTTCTAAATACCCATTAATCAGAATTTAATCTCCTCTGTCACTGTCTTTGTCTCACTGAGACGGAATCCCCTCCTAGCAAACTCTCCAAAGAAAGCCTTAGGGTCAATACAACCTTCCGGAGCCACTACACCTTTTACTTTAATATCTCCGCGGACTAGCATCTGTGCACATATCGAGGCCGGAATTGCAGTCCCAGCGGCCATTGCTCCACCACCGGAGCTATAAGTATAAGTTACAGCCTGGTTTCTTTCCTTGCCCTTTATAACAGCACTAAACGGTGCGGTTGTATATTTTTCCACCTGCTTTCTTAGAATCGGTGATTTTCCTATTAACGCAGTCACAAAATCTATAGGTCTTATAGAAGCATCGTCTACCAGTATGGGTTCGCTTTCAGTGAAACCACGTGCGATTAAGTCTTTGATCAGTTGGTTGAACCATATGGGAAGGAAGCCTCCTTTATTAACCACTGTCTTTACCCCCTTGATATATCTGGGAATGGTTATTGGCTCTGGATGTCCGAAGTAATAAACAGGACACTTACCATATGGCTCTCCGAAGTCGAATTCTTCTTCGCCATCGAATCCAGCGACATTTACCAGTTTGCCATCTAGGTATTGTGGATGCTCTCCTTTGAGACAATGGAAAGCATGCGCCATCGCACCTATGCCCGATGGATCGTTCATCGCACCTAGCCACAATATGCGAACCTCATCGACCTCATCGAGCTTATCGGCAGCGTATTTCACAATTATGTTACCAAAGCCAGGACTACTGCCAAAGCCAATACAGAGAGATAATCCTGCGTTCTTAGCTGGCTTATCCATCTCTTTAAAAGCAGCTATAGTGGTGTCGTAATCATCCATGATATCAAGATAGTTGACACCTGCTTCTACGGCAGCCTTCATGATCGAGATAGCATATTTGTAGAATGGTCCGACACAGTTGACTACAACGTCGCTCCCCTTTATCAATTTGACTAAGGCCTGGAAGTCAGAGACGTCTATAGTTTGTGCCGACACCTTCTTGCTATTTCGGACAGAGTTGGGCATTTTAGTCATGTCTATCCTCTTGTCGGCTAAAATAACTTTGGTAATGTCATCGCTTTTAATAAGATCTCGAGCAACTGACGAGCCCATAACTCCACAGCCACCTAATACAAGTGCCTTCATTTCACCCTCCTTAGATGAACATATTTCTGTGTTGCCAGCCCTATAGCCCTGACAAAAAGTAACTTTTTTCAGTATGTGTTATTCTGGAACGCGCTACCCATATCTGAACATTTCTTTCCCAGGAGCATTCAGTCATATCACTGACTCACTTTTTCTTTCCCTTCTCCCTTTCTCTTTTAATTTTAACCCCCGCTCGTACTCTATCCCATGTCGTTGGTGTGATATTTTTAAGCAAACCTTTTATAGGTCTTTGGCTGGCCCCTGTTCTAGGAAAGTCTTCAATAAATTCAATATATCTTGGAACCATAAAGTAAGCCATTCTTTCATCACAATAAGCCACAAGCTCCTCAGGTTTAATTTGCCTCGCTTCTTTCGGTATCACAACTATCTTGACTTCCTCGCCCCAAATGTCCGATTCCACTGCTACAGCTGCACATTCCTTTACATCTGGGTGTGATATAATCACCCCTTCAACCTCGAGCGCAGAGATGTTTTCTCCTCCTCTTCTGATCATATCCTTTTCTCTACCGACAAAGTAGAAATATCCCTCATCATCCTTATATGCCAGGTCGCCGGTATGCCACCATAGGTTTCTGAATGTTTCCAAAGTTTTTTCGGGCATCTTGTAGTACCCTTCAAACATGATGTGCGGCTGAAGAGGGCGTAAAACAAGCTCACCCACCTTATTTGACGGAAGTTCCTTGTCATCTGGACCGAATATCCTTGCGTCAAAAGATCCTCTTGGCTTGCCGAAAGAGCCGACCTTGATATCATCATATGTTGCGCTCACGGTACAATCACCTTCGGTCATCCCATAGACATTGACCAACTTCACTCCGAACCTCTTTTCAAATGGCTCATGAATATTAGGAGGGATATGTGCAGTCGCACATACTCTCAAAGGGTTGTTGGCGTCATCGTCCCCTTCGGACGCCTTATAAAGTATATTCAGAACCGCCTCGAACATACCTGAAATAGTGCAACCATATTTCCTAATGTCATCCCAAAAGCCAGTTGCACTGAATCCCTTCTTCAATACTAAAGCACTATCGGCAAGCAGCGGTGCTATCACTCCGGCGAACTGCCCGGCCTCATGGAATAAGGGTATATAATGATAGAAGAGGTCATCACCTCTTAACTGAAGAAAATCAACGTACTGGCTTGCAACAAAGATGGCTTGATTGTGTGTTATCATAACCCCTTTAGAAGGCCCTGTCGTCCCGGATGTAAACATAATTGCCATCAAATCGTCGTGACGAACATCCATTTGAGGGAAAGACGAAGGATTATTAAGCAAAGTTAGGTATGATTCTGTAGCGAAGCGCAGAGTTTCCCCTTCCTGGGTAGATCCATGAACTATCACTTTCTTAAGATTTTCTAGACTATCTTCTATTGCTTTAACCTGAGGGATCACACTGTCACTTATCACCAGAGTCTCTGCATCTGAATAGTTGATTAGATATTCAAGCATGTTGCCTTTATGGAAGGTGTTAATTGGGACCTCAATAGCACCAATCTTCGAGAGAGCAAACCATGTATAGACGTACTCTGGGCAATTCTCCATTATGATTGCAACTTTATCATCTTTCTTAATGCCCATTCGGACAAAACCGTTTGCAACCTTATTTACTCTCTCACGTATTTCTTTGCAGGTTATTTCCTCATCTTCAAAATATAGAAAGGGCTTATCCTTGCTTCTTTCGGCCTTTTCATCTAGCAGCTGACCAAGCACATTTTTATCGCTCGTCTCAAAGTTCATTTTAACTCCTTCCTCCACTTCTGCTAGTTTTGGAGCGGATTTGTAAACGGCCTATGCCCTCTGAGTCTTCTTCGTTTACGCTATCGGCTGTGAGAACGTATTCCATCCAGAATAAGATTGGTCTGTTCTCTTATGTACTCTTCTATGGTATAGCGTTTTGCCAATAACCAGCGGTTAAAGGCCCAAGTATCGCCGATAACCCTTATGTTATTCGCAGCCAGAGTAATATCACTCACCTTAAACTCCCCAGTCTCGCACCCCCTAGCTAATATTTCCTCAAACACCTTGATAATATTGATCTCTTGTTCAAAAGTTCGCTCCCGAACCTTTTGCTGCAAGTTCTTTGATTCTTGATATGCAAGGAGAACCATGTCTTGAATGTCGTCGATACCCCGATAGTAATTTTCTATGGCTTTTTGGAGAGCTTCAGTCGGGGGAAGAATGTCATAGCTGGAAATAATCGCGGTAAACTGTGCCTCACGAGCCATAACATAATCAAAAACGAGGCTGAGAATGTCCTCTTTTGTTCCGACATAGTGGTACAGAGTGCCAATGCTCATATGGCAGACTTTGGCTATTTCGCGGATACTTGCTTTATCATATCCTTTCTTAACAAAAAGAAGGGCTGCAGATCGAGCAATTTGCTCTCTGCGCAAATTAACCAAGTCTTTATCTCGGCTATAGGTTCTTATAGAAGTGGGCATGTTAATAATAAATTAATATTATAGAGTGAACGCTTGGTCTAGACCAAGCGGTTTATCGAGAATATCATAAAGCGAACACCTTGTCAATAGGTCTGAAGGCTTTCTGTTTAAAAATTGTCGAAACCGGTCCCGTTAATGACAATGGATGGGATAAATAGGCGGTGCACCATAATATTCTGTCGCAATATACATTTGCACCAAGTATATGAGCCTGGAAAATTAATAAAACCTTTGACAATAGACAGCTACAAACATAAAATTACTGCGGTTTCCAGTTTCCAAAAGGGAGGTGTAACATGCTGCCTGACGAGGTAACTAAATTCATCGGGAGAAGCATCGGCACTGTGGCCTGCGAGGTGGAGAAGGGGTCTATTAAGAGATTTGCCGATGCCGTGGATGACCCGAATCCATTTTACTGGGACGAAAAATTCGCCGAGAAATCGAGTCACGGTTCCATCATTGCGCCGCCTGGTTTCTTCGGATGGCCGATAGAGCTGCCCAGAGGTATGACGTTACAAACACCCGCAGAAATAGTCGACCCTCCTGAGGTGGCAGAAAATCTGAGGGCGGCATTGGCGAAAGCCGGCTTCTGGCGTGTCGTCGACGGCGGCATAGAGTACGAATTTTTCCGATCGGTACGCGCCGGTGACGTTCTGACAGCCAAATCCTTCATTAAAGACATCCGTGAGCGGGAAGGCAAAACAGGCAAGATGGCTTTCATGATTATCGAGACGGCTTATCATAATCAGAGTAACGAGCTGGCAGCTATGGCGCGTGCCACTGCGATTTATCGCTAAATCCCCATCACTTTCAGGAGGAAATAGATGGTAAAGCAGAAATTCTGGGAAGATGTTAATGTCAACGATGAGGTAACGCCGTTACCTAAAGTAGCTACCACCCTGATGCTGGTTAAATGGGCTGGCGCTTCGGGAGACTTCAACCCGCTTCACTACGATGCCGCCTTTGCGGCTTCTCAGGGAGTGGGCAGCCCGATTGTCCACGGTGCCTTAAAACGCCAGTGGCTGGTCCAGCTAATGACCGACTGGATGGGCGAGCAGGGTACGCTTAAGAAGTTCTCCTGTAGCTACCGGGCGATGGACTGGCCGCGCAAAATGGCGACACCGTTTACACCCGAGGAGGGTGATACCTGGCACTGCAAGGGGAAGGTGACCAAAAAATACGACGAGGGCGGTCAGCATTACGTGGACTGCGATATCTGGATTGAAAACGGCAAGGGCGAGGTGACGACTCCGGGCACGGCTACCGTTATACTGCCCAGCCGGAGTTAATTTTTAACGGATTAGTTAAACTTAGATAGGGTCGTGTAATCGCCCCACACTCGCGCAACCAATAATAATTACCCGCCGAAGATCCTCTTTGGGTTCTCCACCAGCATCTGGCCTACCTGTGCATCGGTCACTCCAGCCTGTTTAAGCTGCGGGATGATGTTCTTGAATATATGGGTATAAGACCAGTTGGCGAGGAGTGCCTGTATGGAATCAGGCATGACCAATTTCCGCCCCAGGACACGTGCGTTGCAGTCCTGAGAGAGCAGAATTCTGTCGGCGAACCCCAGCCTGAGCAAGTCAAGCACCGTAGCCCTGCGCAGGTTATCGGGAAAGAGTAAATCGATACCCCACCGGTCGAAGCCGACGTAGACGCCCTTATCGATCACCGACATCTGGTAGTCCAGGCTGGCGTTGCCGCACATGTGCCCGATTACTACCTTTTTCGGGTCCACACCTTCGCCCGTCAGCAGCGATGCCTGCTCGGACCCCATAGTGCCCTGTTGCGTATGCGTCAATATCGGCACCCCGGTCTCTTTTTGGGATTTGGCAGCCGCCTTGAGTACCTTTTCCTCGTAAGGAGTGATGCAGCCATGGCTCGTTGCCACCTTGATTACACCGGCTTTTACACCAGTTTTGCCTATGCCCACCGTAAGTTCATGCATGAAAGATTCGTGCAGTTCAGCCGTGATATCCATTACCTGGCTGCGGAACTTGAGATAGGCCGGCATGCCCTCGGCCTCGTAGTACATGCCCGTGGCGCAGATAATATTCAACCCGGTCTTCTCCGCAACCATCTTGTCAAGCTCTATGTTCCTCCATAGGTCGCAGGGCGTGGCGTCCACTACGGTTTTGATCCCATACTTCTTGACCTCACCCAGGGCCTCAGCGCAGGTAGTTGCTAGTTCCTTGAGATCAAGTGGTTGTGCCAGTGCATCATGTTCCCATCCCGGGTAGGCCAGTACCATGTGCTCGTGCATTAGTGTGGGTCCCATCCGGTCAGCGGGGACTGTGCCGAGGACGGTATTGATCTTTGTCATTCCTGCCTCCTAAAAACTGCCTCATTGTAGTGAAAAGATTGACTGTAACGCAAAATAGCATCGAGGACTGGCAAGGTCAATATTTATGACCCTTGCTCACGCCTGCTTTCAGATAATCGATGTAATTTTAAGCCTCCCTCCACTATTACATAGAACTAGTAGACCGCTGTTTTGCATCGTGGGTGACCCGTAGATTGTAGCTAACCTGGCGTTATATTTGGCGTTATTTCAAATTATGCCCAGGCATTTTATTACCTTTTTCCCAAGAAGCTCTAGCTTCTATCATAAGCTCTAGCTTCTATCATAAGCTCCGTTTCTGGATCTTTAGCTCCTAAGCTTTAGAGCTAAGTCCGAGCTTGGATCTCTATTTCCTAGGCTCTGGATCTTAAGTCCCTAGCTCACCATAAAGAGGAGACCCCTAGATCCGAAAGCACGGCAACGCCAAACTTGTATTAATTACGCCTTTTACGATCCTATTGAAGGGTAGGTCAAAGTGAGGTAAAATAAGACGATAGTTGTCCCAGGACCATAACGATAAGATATTGATGGGATGTAGTGGCAGTTAACCCAAAAAACTTAGGATAACTTAAGCTTAATAACCACAAATCTCATAACCGAGAGTATTGATAATATGAACGGAGAGATGGCAAGAGCTCATAATAGTAAGCAACTAGAGCCCGCGATGGGCGGGATGCTTTTACCAGGCTACGGGAGCCGGATTGATATTCCGGGAAAACCGCTTACATATCATCGCAGAGGTCACTGGTTCAAGTCCAGTACTGCCCACCATACTGTACAGTAGGCAGAACTGCTAGTTCGTCGTTTGTTATTCTGCGCGGCGACATCGGTATTGTGTAGATAAGTGATACTTCAGCGCCTGTTATTCTTGCATCTTTTATAAAACTTTTGATAAACGATTTTCTCTTCATGAGATGGCTAACGCCAAGCAAGTTGTGAAGATCTTTGACGTAGTGCGTGACGGTCTCCATTGTTTACTGCGTCGTTTACCTTGTCATTTACCATAAAAGTCAAAAAAGAAGGGATAGGTCATGGTGAAAAAACTGCTAGTTGTAATTGGAATTACGGCTTTCTTTCTTTCTAGTTGTATTTCAGGGTCCAGTGTAGTACCACAAGGAGCGCCGTCGGGGGAAGCACCATCAGGGGAAGCACCAAACGGCGGCACAACTCCACCAGTGGTTACAGCAGACCAGTGGAGTGGCTGGACACAAGTACCCGGTGGTGCCACAACTGATGTCGCTTTAGCCACAGCCGCCTTCAACAATCAACTCTATCTCTTCGCCAAGGGCATCGACGACAAGCGTATCTACCTAAATACATATGATGCCTCCAACTGGAGCGGTTGGGCACAAGTGCCAGGTGGTGGCACAACTGATGCCGCATTAGCCCCGGTTGTCTTCAACAATAAACTTTATCTCTTCGCCAAGGGCATCGACGACAAGCGTATCTACCTAAATACATATGACACCTCCAACTGGAGCGGTTGGGCACAAGTGCCAGGTGGCGGCACAACTGATGCCGCATTAGCTCCGGTTGTCTTCAACAACAAACTTTATCTCTTCGCCAAGGGCATCGACGACAAGCGTATCTACCTAAATACATATGACACCTCCAACTGGAGCGGTTGGGCACAAGTGCCAGGTGGCGGCACAACTGATGCCGCATTAGCTCCGGTTGTCTTCAACAACAAACTCTTTCTCTTCGCCAAGGGAATCAACGACAAGCGTATCTACTTCGACACATATGACACTTCAGGCAACTGGAGCGGTTGGGGACCAATACCGGGTAGCGGCACAACTGACGTCGCTTTGGCCGCAGCTGCCTTCAATAACAAACTCTTTCTCTTCAGCAAGGGTATCAATTACAGGCGTATCTATGCCAATATCTTTGACAGCGCGGACAACTGGAGTAGCTGGAGCAGTTGGAGCCGCTGGGCGGAAGTTGGCGGCACGACTGACGTCGCGTTAGCTGCAGCCGCGTTCAACAACCAACTCTATCTCTTCGCCAAGGGTATCAACAACAACAAGAGTATCTACTTTAACACGTTTGGCCCCGCGGGTTACTAGAGGACAGCCGGTTGCTAACGGTCATCGCGCATCTTTCGGGCTTATCCTCCCTTCACAACCATACTGTCCCTACAGCGTGTTGAATAAACGCCTGTAAAGTGTGATGCCGCCAATTGTTTGGAGAGCGTGAAGGCTAGACTAAAAGTTCTGTCTATTGTACACTTAGCCCCACCATTCGAATCGAATTCCAAATCAGTCGTGATGCCTGGCCGTAAAGACTAGTGGATCAAACTCAGTATCTCAGCCATACGGCTGCCAAGCCTTCGTGCCTCCTCAACTAGTGCCGCATTATTCTTTACTTCACCGGGCTGGCTGGCACAGCCTGAAAGAATAACTATCCTGTCATCGGGGATGTTAGCGGAT
>Ga0315279_10002691_pt1 | contig 26124 bp, 14 predicted proteins | sample YL17G06_20_MG_FD_203694 | JGI IMG/M metagenome (GOLD analysis project Ga0315279, IMG submission 203694) | Sediment microbial communities from Yellowstone Lake, YNP, Wyoming, USA - YL17G06_20 | ecosystem: Environmental > Aquatic > Freshwater > Lake > Sediment | place: USA: Wyoming | collected... | reverse complement strand
CTAGTTTGCTTACCTCTTTCTCGCGCCTGCGTCCAGCAACAGCACAGAACAGGATTCCCACGAGCACAATCATAGTCCCCAAGATCAATGCGTATCCCTGGCGAGTCCAAAGTTGCTCAGGGTGCAGAACAAGAAGAGGAAGGAACGTCCCGATGGGAGCGATGAGCCCTAGGATCAACCCGTACCCCACTGCCAGGCCAAGGCGATTCACACCCAGCCCGAACAAGACAGACCCGATACCCCAGCCGAAGCCGAAAATCAGCACCTTGACAATCGTCAGGCCGGAAGTGCGGTACAGAATGTTGCCGAATTGCGGTATCACGGCGAGTGCCAATGCCCAAGGCAGAATAAGAAGCCCGGAAATCGAATAGACCAACCAGGTGTTCTCCCACTTCCAGGAGGGGAGGCGTTTCATGGGTAAGACGAAGCTTCCGTTCAACAACCCGCCGGCCAGAACCCCCAAGACACCCCAGAAGATGCTGCGGTTCATCTGCCCCCCAATTGGTACGGCCTATCTTACCTCAGTGTCTAGGTACGATGCGTAACGCGTCCCCGAAAGGCCTGGACTGGTCGACGACCGTCATCGCACCTCAGGCCTCAGCAGGTGGTGTCTGATTAGAGCTTCTGCGAAGAGCACCCGGACTAAGACTACCTCTTGATTTCATGTGGGGTGCTCGCTAATCACAGGACTCGCTGCACGGCTTTTTTCCACCCTCCATAATTTGCCTCGACCGCATGTTGGTCCTGGCAGGGGTGATACTCCGCAAATCCGTGAGGCAACTTCTCCAATTCCTCCAGAGAAGAGTATTGGCTGGTACCTAGTGCTCCGCACAAAACCGCGCCCAGTGCGGACAACTCGGGAAGGGTTGATGCCCTCACGTCCAGACGGGTAAGGTCCGCCACGAATTTCATCAGGAACTTGTTGCTGACCATTCCACCGTCAGCACATACAAACTGGAGCGGGACACGAGCCACGGCCACCATCAAATCCAGGACTTCCTTGACCTGATAGGCAATAGATTCCAAGGCCGCCCGGACTACGTGACGCTTGTCACTGTGCGGGGAGAGGCCCAATATGGCGGCCTTGGAATTCGGAGCCCAATAGGGAGCGCTGAGCCCCACAAACGCCGGGACCAGGTAAACGCCGCCATTATCCGAGAGCGCGGTGGCCAGCATCTCAGTCTCCTGCGCATTGTCGATCAACTTTAGTTGGTCCTTAAGCCATGCGATGGTCGCGCCTGCAAAGTTGATGATGCCCTCAAAAGCGTATGTTGTTTTCCCCTTATGTACCCAGGCTATGGTTGAAACGATTCCCTGGTTAGAGAATCGCAATTGATCACCGATGTTTAACAGGATGGAGGAACCGGTGCCAAATGTCACCTTTGCACTTCCAGGCTGATAGCAGCGTTCAGCAAACAGAGCCGCCTGGGAGTCACCCATAACCCCACAAATAGGAATGCTTCTCTCGAGCAGTCCGTCCAGGTCGGATTCACCGAACAGGGCACTACTTTCCAAAACTGCCGGCAACGACGCCATCGGAACTTTGAAGAGACGGCAAAGCTCCTCATCCCATCGCAATTGTCCAATATCGTACAACAGTGTTCGGCTGGCGTTGGTGTAGTCAGTGGCATGAACCTTGCCCCGGGTCAATCTATAAACGAGGTAAGTATCGATGGTGCCAAGCAGAGCGGTCCCGGCACACAGTCTGGCATGGATTTCGGGGTGGCTATCAAAGAGCCACTTCAGTTTGGAAGCAGGAAAGTAAGTGTCGATCTTCAAACCCGTGATTCTCTGGATCTCTCGCTGTAGTTTGCCTTAATGAGTTCTTCACAGATTGGAGTACCTCTTCGGCACAACCAAACAATGGCTTGGTGAAGCGGCTGCCCGGTCTGCCGGTCGAAGACAACGATGGTCTCCCTTTGATTGGTAATACTCAAACAAAGCAGGTCATTTGCGATGGACCGATTCTTCTTGAGCATCGACTTGAGCACAGAGATTGTATTCTGGTAGATCTCGTCCGCGTCGTGTTCGACCCAACCCGGTTGTGGATAGTATTGTTTGTGGTCTATAGCTACTTTATCAATTAGCTGGCCCTGGGAATCGAAAACCATGGCCTTCGTTGCGGATGTGCTTTGGTCTAACGCAAGTATGTAGGGCACCGTATCCTCTTGTCACGAAGCAGCTGCCGGGCTGTGGCAGCCAATCCGCGGGTGGAAATGCCGTAATGCTCAAAGATTTCCAGCTGACTTCCTGTGACTGTGTATTCGTCGGGAATGCCAACGATGTGAAAAGGAAGGGTAATCCCTGCTTCCATAAGCGCAGCCGCGCACGCCTCTCCCAGGCCTCCATGCACACTGTGTTCTTCCACAGTGACGAGTGCCCTAGTCTGCCGCGCGGCTTGGAGAAGCGTGTCCGTGTCCAGTGGCTTGATGGTGTGCATACTGATGACGCCACTGGCCACACCTTGCTTTTCCAACTCCTCATGGGCAAGACAGGCTGAGTAGACTGTTTCACCTGTCGCAACGAAAGTAAGATCTGCCCCGGAGAACAGGGTAATGGCCTTCCCGATTTCAAATGGAGTGTCAGCAGGGTGGAGGTTGTACATCGGCCGCTTCCCGAAACGGATGTAAGTCGGACGTGTGTGGTGAGCAGCCGCCAGAATGGTTTTGTGTGTTTCAAAATTGTCTGCGGGAACCATGATATCAATGTTCGGGATCGCCCGTAACGCGGCAAGATCGTGCAGAGAATGATGCGTGGATCCGAGGGCTCCGTAACTGACGCCCGCACTGATTCCCACGAGCTTCACGGGCTCGTCGGAATAGGCGACGTCGTTCTTGATCTGTTCCAGGGCACGTGCAGTCAGAAAACATGCTGGCAACACAGCGAAAACCTTCTTGCCGGTCGAGGCTAATCCAGCAGCGACCCCCACCAGATTCTGCTCGGCGATGCCGACTTCAATGATTTGATCAGGTAATGTCTGGCCAAAACGCGTCAACTTCGCCGAGCCCCGCGAATCACTGGTTAATACCAGAATATCGCTGTCTTTTTGGGCAAGGCCCAGCAACGTTTCAGCAAATTCATCGAGATTTGCTCTACCGAGCTTCAATGTGCTTTCCTCAGTGGGTGACCTCTCAAGATGTCCTGGGGGCCGCGTGCTTGGTGTCACAACCTCTCGCTCATCCTGTGTCGCGTCTCCATGGGGACGGTTTTCTTTTGCATCCTCACATATCCGAGCGTGAGGTTGCCTGAGGTTCTCTCCCGACCCAGAGCTCGAGCTCATCCAGTTCGCGCATCGCTTGCGCAAACTGTTCGTCTGTCGGAACGCGATGGTGCCACGCGACGGCGTTTTCGATAAAGCTAACCCCTTTCCCCTTGACTGTGTGGGCGAGGATAACGCTTGGGCGGCCCTGCTCGAACGGCACCTGGCCGAAAGCCCGGACAAGATCAGCAACATCATTACCGTCAACAGTCCTCACGCAGTAGCCGAATGCCTTGAATTTGTCTTCGAGGGGTTCAAGTGGGCAGACTTCTTCTGTTGGCCCAGTTATCTGCAGGCCATTCCTGTCTACGATCACGACCAGATTGTCCAGGTGATAATGGCTCGCGGTCAGCGATGCCTCCCAATTCGATCCCTCCGAAAGTTCGCCGTCTCCCAACAAAACAAAAACCCGGTAGGGTCGCCTGTCCTTCTTGCCAGCCAAGGCCACGCCTACCGCGAAAGAAAGGCCGTGGCCCAGGGCGCCTGTATTGTGTTCGATACCGCAAACCTTGCGGGTGGGATGGCCAACCAGGTGCGATTGGTAACGATACAGTGTGGTCAAGTCATTTTCGGGGAAGAAACCTTTGTCTGCCAGCACTACGTAAAGCGCTTCCACGCTGTGGCCTTTGCTCTGGATGTACCGGTCCCGGTCGGGATTATCAAAACTCTCAGGAGAGACATTAAGGACGTGGTTGTACAGGACATTCAAGATATCGAGGCATGACAGACTACCGCCAGTGTGTCCGGCATTAGCATTCTTAATTGCTGACAATATCTTTTTGCGATAGCGAATTGATTTGCGTATTAACTCGTTCTCGATCATCGTGGGGAAACCGTCTGACCGCTAGCCTGCTAGCGCAAAACCGCTTTCCGCATCAGTTTCGCATTGAAAAGGATCCGTCTTTTTTCTCCTCAGCAGCTTGAGTCAACTCTTCCGGCCGTTCGTGGTAATAAACATCCCACTTCAGGTACGTTCCGAGTGCCTCGGCCAATGCGCCCGCCGTATGCGATTTGGTCATCGCGGCGTGGTGCTCAAATCCACTCTTACAGATGTGCCGCATCAACTTTTCTAAGTTCGGCACTTCCACCACGGCACGCATTCCAAAGGTCTTGAGCTCGTCATCTGTGAAGCATCCTTCACCGACATAAGCACCAATCTGGCCTCGCGTGTCCTCTGTGGTGATCCGTCCGTAGGTCAGAGGACCGGTGGAAGCCCGGCCTTCCATGGCGCCAAAGGTATTCTTCACGCCCACGGTCGTTCCTAGAATCGGCGCCGTACTGATCTTGACCTCGGGAACGAAGCTCCTTGCCCAATTTCCGCAGTGGAAGAAAACGCACTTATTGGGGTCTTCACCGTAGTTGTTGTTCCAGTCGACGAGAGCGCTAGGACTGTTGGATGCCAACTGCAACACGTACATGCTCAGGGCTCCGGTAATATCCACCTCACAGGCACTGGGAATCATCTTTTCGCTCATCATGCTCATAACCGTGCAGGGATTGATACCATAGTTCTGCTGGATGGAAGTCCAACATTGGAAGGCGATGCCGTCCAGCTCATTACTCGTAATCCAATCAGACACAACAACAGCCAACTTCGCCATGCGAACCAGTGACTCAGCTGGAGTCGTTCCCGCCTCCGCATATGCATGAATCTCTTCGAGCCGTTGGCGGACCTTGAGATCGTGATCGGCCAGCTTCCCTGCCTGCCCAAAGACGTCGGAGAGATCAATCGTCCTTACACTGATGCCTGCTGCTTCCAGAACCTTCTCGCTATAGCGAACCGTATTGAAAGCACTCGGCCGGGCGCCGATTGCCCCAATGCGCGCCTTTCGCACGCCCTTTACTACGCGGCAAACACTGAAGAACTTTCTCAGGTCATTTTTGAAACTCTCGTCCTGAGGATGAACCACATGCTTGGTGGTCAGTGAAAACGGAATGCGATATTGCTTCAGATTATTGCAAACCGAGACCTTCCCGCAAAAGGCGTCGCGACGCGTCTCCACGTTCATCCTTCCGAGATCATCCGGGTAGGCATGAACCAGTACCGGAACGTCAAGTCGGGCCAACCTTAGGGTGTCTGCGACCCCCCTTTCGTCCCCAAAGTTGGGCAACGTAACTAACACTCCGTCAAGGCGATCGCGATTGGCAAGAAACAGGTCGGCGCACCGCTTGGAATCGGCATAGGTCTCAACACCCCCCAACTTACTTTCCCCTTCCCCGAGAATGACGCATTCAACATCCATTTCTTTCAAAAGACCCAGTACTTCCTTGCGTGCCTCTGAAACCAGGTGGTCTGGGAAGAAATCGCGATTTCCAACAATTACGCCTAATGTCGTGGTGGGCATTGTAAAATCCTCCAGGTAAGATCTATGCTTTCTAGGCTCGCTGCTCCCCTCGTCTTCGGGGGCAGGAGCTCTGTTCTGGACCATGACGCATGCGATTTCGCAGGAGTCGGACTCTTACACACACCAGCTTCAGGGCCTCTCCGGCTGTCCCTATGCTTGTCACCGGGCCCGAGAACCACTATGGAAAGCCAGGCGCAAGTCCTCAAACCCTTGGGGGAAACCTCCATTGTCTTAGGCGAACACCCCGCTCATCCGCAGTCTAGGATACACCACACCAGCCATTTGCTACTATGCGGATTGTCAGGATTATGCTGAGGATACTGTCGTTCTTCCGAAACGAGGATGCCGAGGGAGCCAAGGTTCGCGAGACCGCACAGCGCACAGGTGACGATAGTGAACGAACGCCCAGCAATATGCCCAGGAAGGCCCGTTCCCACTCTCGGAGTTGCTACTTCCCAGCGATCCTCGAAATGAAAAGCTCAATAAATCGCCTGGCGTCCGAGTCCACGGCGACATGGACGTTGGGCTGCACCTCCTCAATCCCGTCGATGACGTACCGGTTGTCGCGCAGTACCTTACGGTCTGTGGAATTGTGGCGGCTGGCCACGGTCTCTCCCCGCGTGTACTCACCGCGCGTCTCGACATCGACACGCATGTCCTGCGTGGTAATCAGGCTACGGTCGATCACCGAACCGACGGCCAGGGGGTCATGCATAGGTGTCCCGTCCCCTCCTAGCTTTGCCGCAAGATCCACCATGAACTTCAGGACGCGAAGAGCGAAGTCGTTCTGCTGACCGTGAGTCTTCCCAAGCTGCTTCAGGTCCGCGCGTGCGAAGAGGGTCTTTTCGGTAACATTCAGGCCCACCATGGTCAATGGCCAGCCTGCCTCGAACACCACTCGGGCCGCTTCAGGATCATTGTAGATGTTGGCCTCTGCTGCGGCCGTCGCATTGCCTCCGGAAATCGCTCCGCCCATCAACACCACTTCCTTGACGAGCGGAACAATGGAGGGATCCTTCGAAACCGCCAGAGCGATGTTCGTCAGTGGTCCGACCGGCACCAGCGTGATCTCATGAGGGTATTCATGAACAAGTTCAATGATGAGGTCGGGTGCGAAGCGCCTGTCAGCGTGGCAGGCCGGCGCAGGCAGTTCAACATCGCCCAGCCCGTTTCTCCCGTGAAAGAACTCCGCGGTGGTCAGTTTCTGAACGAGCGGATGCTGCGCGCCGCGTGCAACGCGTAGGTCACACCGCCCGGCCAGCGAAACCAGCTTCAGCGCGTTCTCGAGGCCCTGCTCGACAACTACATTCCCCGCAACCACCGTGAGGGCTTTCACCTCGAGTTCCGGCGAATTCAGCGCCAGCAGAATCGCCATGGCATCGTCGGCCCCGGGATCCGTGTCAAGGATGATCTTGCGCGATTCCTGCGATGCGCCGCAGGCCGACGCGCCGAAAGTCAGCAGACTTACGACCAAGATGGCAGAACGCAACATCCTCTTCATGTAGCCTCCGATTCCCCCGAGGCCCGCCCTTCTGGCCCAGCGGCCCAAGAACGAACGAGGCGCCGGCAAACGAATAATTCAGCAAACCCGCCAAGCCTTTCGAGCTGCGGTCCGGCAGTAAGATGACGAGCACTCCGAGCAAGGGAACCAGGCGCGTCATTCCGTGAATCCTCCTCAGGTTCACTCGGGGATTCTTGCGAGCAGCCGGGGCCTTGGCGAAACAGGCTCGGGCGAGATGGTGGTTGCCCCGCGGATCATCTCCAGGGCGCGAGGCAGGGGCGCGCGCTCGTTCGTGTAAACCACGCAGAGGCGTTCCCCGGCTTCCACCGGGTCGCCAACCTTCTTTTCAAACACCAGACCCACGGCGGAGTCAATGCGCGAGTCCAACTTCTCCCGGCCGGCGCCGATGGCCATGCAGGCCCGCCCCAGGGCTCCCGCTTCCAGGCCCGCCACGTAACCCCCCTCCGGCGCCACAAACGAATCTTCGTACAGGGCCGTGGGGAACAACGCATAATCCTCTACCACGCGGGGATTGCCGCCCTGCGCAGCGAGGAGCTGCGCGAACTTCTCCAGCGGGCGCCCGCTGGCGAGAAGCGCATCAAATCTCGCGCAGGCGGGAGGGAGGGCGCTGTCCACACCACCCAGCACAAACATCGTCGCCGTGAGCTCGCGACAGATTTCAACCAGGTCCGCCGGCCCGCGCCCTTTCAGCGTCTCGAGGCATTCCATCACTTCCAGCGCATTGCCCACGGCATTTCCCAGCGGCTGGCTCATCTCGCTGAGGAGAGCCTGGACACGCTTGCCGCGCGCGGTCCCGATTTCCACCATGCGGGTGGCCAGCTCGCGCGCCTCCTCGAGCGTTTTCATGAAGGCGCCGGAGCCCGTCTTCACATCGAGGACCAGTCCGTCAATACCCTCGGCCAGCTTCTTGCTCATGATGGAGGCCGCGATGAGAGGAATGGACTCGACGCTCGCCGTCACCTCCCGCAGCGCATAGAGTTTCTTATCCGCCGGGGCCAAGTCGTCCGTCTGGCCGATGAGCGCCATGCCACAGGCACCCAGGACGCGGCGAAACTCGGGGAGGGATAAGCGCGTGTTGAAGCCCGGGATCGACTCAAGCTTATCCAGCGTCCCGCCCGTGTGGCCCAGGCTGCGGCCGGAGATCATGGGGACCAGGAGCCCGCCCGCCGCCGCCACTGGCGCCACCACCAGCGAGGTCTTATCGCCCACGCCTCCCGTGCTGTGCTTGTCAATCTTGGGCTGGGGAAATTCCGAAAGGTCCAGCACCTGCCCGGACCGCATCATGGCTTCCGTCAAATCAGCGGTCTCCTGGGACGACAGGCCGCGAAAGTAGATCGCCATCAAGAGGGCGGAGCACTGATAATCCGGAATCTCCCCGCGCGTGTAGCGGGTGATGAATCCGCTGATCTCTTCTGGCGCCAGAACCTGTCCGTCGCGCTTTTTTCGGATGAGGTCAGGAACGTTCATGGCAGTGCTGCTGAGCGAGACCATATACCAGAGTTTTGGAAGGTTGACTACGGATTTCGACGCGCCGAAAAGTGCGCGCTTCTCGTTAAGCGCCGTCTTCCTCAGGCGCCCAAGCTCACGAGGAATCGGGGGATGGGGAGTCACGCCGACATGGCTGCCGACAGGCCTGGGCCTCGTGTCGCACCCACCTCCCGTTTTGCAACTTTCGACTTGTGAATCGTTGGCGACTGTGAAGGTTGCGTCAGGCTTCCGAAGGATAAGATAAAAATTGCTTGACAACTAGGTTGGGCCGGAGTACGACAACTGCGGGAAATATGGTCTCAAGGTTTCGAAGCCTCCTGTAGTCTACGTTGCGCGTCGGCTCTCTGGGAAAAGGGCGAGATATACCTCTTAATACATCGATGTTTCGAGGAAGGAGAACTGCGATGCGGACGATCCAAAGGATAACTGAACATTTTCAACGTCTGTGCACACTGGCACTGCTGTTCGTGCTAGGAATTTCAGTTGCCCGCGCCAGCGTCACGGGGAGCATGGCAGGAACTGTGACGGACCCCACGGGCGCCGTCATCCCCGGGGCTAAAGTCGTTGCTCTCAATACCGAGACGGGCATCCAGAATTCGACGCAGACCAATACGCAAGGCTTTTATTCCTTTCCTGCCCTCCCCGCAGGGCATTACGAGGTCCGAATCCAAACTGGCGGATTCAAGGAATACCGACAGACGGGATTGGTGTTGGACGTGAACACCGCACTGCGCATAGACGCCACGCTGGAATTAGGACCGGTGACGCAGGAAGTTAGCGTCTCAGCCACCGCCGTGCACGTAGAAACCAGCAACACCCAGATGGGCGAGGTGATCGGAGACGTCAAGATGACCACGCTCCCGCTGAATGGGCGCAGCTACACGGACCTGCTCGCATTGCAACCCGGCGTGGCCCCGGCATCAAGTGGGGAAGGTGGGGGCAACAACGTTTCAGGGAACCTGAACCCGGGAGCGGTGTCCGTAAGCGGGCAGCGAGAAGGTTCCAACGGGTATATGGTCAACGGCGGCAGCGCCGAGGAGAAGTTGTACAATGTTACCGCCATCATTCCGAATCTGGATTCCATCGCGGAATTTCGCATTCTGACCAACAATTCGGACGCGGAGTATGGCAACTATTCCGGGGGGCTGGTCAACGTAATCACCAAATCGGGTACAAACCAGTTTCATGGAAGCGCCTTCGAGTTCATGCGGAATCCCCATCTCGACGCACGCAACTTCTACTCGACGCAGAAGGCAGTTTTGCACCAGAACCAATTCGGGGGCACGGCCGGCGGCCCCATCCGGCATGACAGGATGTTCTTTTTCGCCGACTATCAGGGTACGCGCCTGGTGCGTGGCGTGGACACGGGGCGAATTTCGGTGCCCTCCGCCGCCGACAAGACCGGGAATCTGGCGGATGTGGCCGACCAACTTACGGGGACGGTGAACGGTAACTTTTGGGCCAGCACTCTGGCAGGGAAATTGGGCTACCCCGTCACTGCCGGCGAGCCTTACTACACGCCTGGATGCACTACCACCGCGCAATGTGTGTTTCCCAACGCGGTTATCCCTCAGAGCGCATTTACTACTCCCACAAAGTTTCTGCTGCCGTTCATTCCGGATCCTAACAATGGCCCGTACTTCACGACATCGGCCTACAAGGAAACCCTTGCGGACAAGAAAGGCAGCGCCCGGTTGGACGCCAACACCCGCCTGGGCTTGATTGCGGGCTACTTCTTTCTGGACGATTTCGTCCACCTTAATCCTTACGGCGGAGCTGACGTTCCCGGGTTCGACTCGAGTGACAACGGCCGGGCGCAGATGATCAACTTAGGCATCACCAAATCCTTCGGCGCCAACTCGGTCAACGAGCTCCGTCTGCATTACATGCGTAATGTCTCGTTCACCGGCGCCCCGCATGGCGGGCTGGGCCCCACCCTCGCCTCTCAGGGTTTTACGGGCATCTTCCCTATGCAGACCGATTTCCAGGGCGTTCAATCCATCGGCTTCAATAACTTCAGCATCGGCGCTGCTAATGGCTTCCTGCGAGTCTACGACAACACCTATCATGTATCGGACAACTTCTCCAAGGTGATTGGTACCCACACGATAAAATTCGGTGGGGCGTTCAGTTACGACCAGGTCGAATACAGGTTCGCCCTGAACCTCAATGGGTCGTTCGGATTCGACGGCATAGAAACGGGCAGTGATTTTGCGGATTTCCTGATTGGGGCCCCGGCAGGCTATTCACAGGGCCTCCAATTACCGTTGTATAGTCGCGCCCGCTACTACGGAATATATGGCCAGGATAGCTGGCGGGCCACCCGGAACCTCACACTGAATTATGGCTTGCGCTGGGAAGTCAGCACCCCCTGGTGGGAAGCCCACAACCAAATAGAGGCAATGCGCCCTGATTGTCAGTCGATTGTGTTTCCGGGGGCGCCCAAGGGCTGGTGCTTCCCGGGCGATCCGGGGGTTCCTTCCACCCTGGCCCCGACTCGCTATAACAACTTTGCCCCCCGCATAGGTCTCGCCTACTCTCCCTCAAGCCAGGGAGGCTTCCTAGGTAAGCTGGCGGGAGGGGCTGGCCAGACGAGCATTCGGGCGTCGTTTGGCGTGTACTTTACCTCTTTCGAAAATCGCTCTCTCACCCAGGAGACCGGGGACGCTCCTTTCGGATATTGGTGGTCGAATCCTGCTCCCCCCATGTTCGAGACCCCCTTTATTGATCGCCCCAGTGGACTGGACAGGGGCCAGCGATTCCCGGTCCCCATACCTCCCCTTGACGTCGGGCCCAACAACCCTGACAACTCCATCGACTGGTCGCAGTTCCTGCCCATCTCCAGTTCGCCGGTGATGTTTCACGAAAACCGGCTTCCCTACGCGGAGCACTACAACCTCTCGATTCAACGGCAATTCGGGTCGGCTACCATACTCTCTTTGAGCTACGTCGGAACACAAGGCCACCGTTTGCTTGCCAACATGGAGGCCAATACGGGGGATCCGGCTCTGTGTTTGAGCGTAAGCCAGGTGAGCCAAGTGACCGATGGGGTTACTTGCGGTCCCTATGGCGAGAACGGGGTCTACCACCCTATTGCCGGCGGAGTCATCACGACCACGCGTTATCCTTATAGTGATGCTTTCGGCAGCAACGGTTATATGGTGACTATGGCAAACTCCAATTACAACGCTCTGCAAGTCTCGCTGCGCCGCACCATGGGCCGCCTGGAATTCCTCGGCGCCTACACCTGGAGTAAGTCGATCGATAACGCCTCGGGCAATGGATTGGGCCAGGGCGACAACCTCAACCCCATCAACCCCAAAATCACGAGGGGGTTGTCCGCCTTCGATGTTGCGCACAACTTCGTGATTAGTTACAGCTATCGGATACCTTTTGACAAGCTCGGGCGCCCCAACCGCTTGACCTCGGGCTGGACGCTCAACGGAATCACGCGCTTCGCAACCGGTTTCCCGGTTTATCTTGTAGAGAATGACGATCACTCGCTCCTGGGGACTTTCGGTACAGGGCAGGGCAATATGATCGACGTGCCGAACCGCCTCATGGGCCCCCTGAACATCACAGATCCACGCAAGGGCGATCCCGCCAGCGGGACAAATCCCTACTTCAACACCTCGCTGTTCTATAAGGAGGCCCTCGGACAGCTCGGCAACGCCAACCGGCGCTTCTTCCACGGGCCCGGCTGGAACAACTGGGACCTGTCGTTGGCCAAGGATCTCCGCTTGACAGAATCGAAGAGCCTGCAATTCCGGGCGGAGCTCTTCAACGCTTTCAATCATGCCCAATTCCCGAATCCGAGTGGGAACATCCTCAACGCGAATTTCGGCTTCGTGAGCCGTGCCCGCGATCCGCGAATTGGCCAAGTTGGTATGAAGTTCATCTTCTAGTAAATCTCGGCGGCCCTGGGCGGGAGATGATCCCGCCCAGGCGCCCCAAGTCCAATCTCCTTGCTTGTTCGTGGGACCCCAGCGCGTGACGTGAGTTTGCTGAATGCGCGAAGGCGGAATCTTGGCAAGCGGCGGCGGACGTTGACGGGGAACCAAGGCCATGCGGCTTCATCATCAAGCAGTGTGTTGGAGACTCATCGAGCTAGAAACCATAAATCTCAATACCAGGCGTTTGTCGAGGTGAGGAGTGACAGAAAACGAATTAGCCATAAATGGTGGGAAGCCTGTCCGCAAGGCGCCGCTCCCGTTGGAGTTCCCGGGTGTTCATCACATGGATACAAAGGAAGTCCAGGCGGCGGTGAGGTTGCTCAAGGCCCGGTCGCTGTTTCGATACTACGGCGTGAAGTTGCAGAAGGAAGTGGAGAAGCTGGAGGCCGAGTTTGCGCAAGGCTTGGGAGCGAAGTATGCGATCGCGGTGGCAAGCGGCACGGGCGCCCTGCACACAGCTCTGTCAGCGCTGGGCGTGGGGCCCGGGCAAGAAGTGATTGTTCCGGCCTACTTGTGGGTCTCGGTACTGGCGGCGGTAGTGAACCACGACGCCGTTCCGGTGCTGGCCGATATCGACGAGACTTTCTGCTTGAATCCTGCCGAAGTCGAGAAATGTATCACGCCGAAGACCCGGGGCATCATCATGGTACACATGAGTGGAGCACCGGGCAATGTGAAGGCCATCCAGAAGATCGCCCGCGACCACAAGCTCTTCCTCCTGGAGGACTGCGCGCAGTGCAACGGCGGGAGCGTTAAAGGCCAGAAGGTGGGGACGTTCGGCGACATGGGAATCTTCAGCTTTCAGATGAACAAGAACATGTCGGCGGGCGAAGGCGGCTGCGTGGTGACGAACAACTTCCAGCTTTATCAGCGGGCGTTCGCCTGCCACGATATGGGCTATGCGCGTGACGAAAACGGGCGGCTGATTTTCGACAAGCCCGATCTCTGCCTGTGGGGAAGGGGGTACCGGCTTGACGAGCTGCGCGCGGCCGTGCTGCGAGTCCAATGGAAGAAACTGCCGCGTATCATCAAGGCCATGCAGCATAGCAAGTACCGGATACGCAAAGCGCTCGAGAAGTTCCCGCGTGTGCAGTTGCGGAAGATCCAGGACCCGGCGGGCGACACCGGATGCTTCCTGATCACGACCTACCCGGACGCGGAGACAGCCAGGAAAGTGAACCAGGCGCTGCGCGCGGAAGGTATCGTGACTTCTGCCCAGGGGATTTCGAATGTCGTCATGACTGATTGGGGGCTGCACCTGTATTACCACAACATCAGCTTGGTGAAGCACGCGAGTGTGGACGGCAGCGGCTCGCCCTGGAAGCTCGCAGAGAATGCCGGCTTGGAGCGGAAATACGACAAGGGGACCTGTCCCACGGCGGATAGCCTGTTCGAGCGGAGCATCCTGATACCGATCCCATCGTGCTTGAAGAAGCGTGATGAGGACGACATCATCCGCGCCTTCGGCAAAGTCCTCCCTGTACTGTTGCCACAGTGAGTAGGCGCCGGAAGCTTAAGCGGTCAGCATGCCGGGGAAGAGCCGCGGCGCCTCTTTCCGTGCGGTTAAACGTTCAAACCTGGAGGCAGAGCCCGTGTCGATGCGAGAACTGACGCCACAGTTAAGGCTAGCCAGGCTAGGAATGCTGCTCATCTTCAGCCTTTGCAGTTTTTACACCGTTGCGTGCGGCCAGGAAGTAACGGTTTATGTCTCGTCCAAGGCGGGGGATCGTCTCGTCCGCAAGAGCCCGCTGCATTTCCAGGTGAAGGCCCCTGGAGCGAAATCCTCATTCCAGATTGATGCGGCAGTGAAATACCAAAAGATCGTGGGGTTCGGCGCATCCTTCCTGGAGGCGGGCCTCCTCTGCGTAAACAGTCTCGTTCCTGCGGAGCAAGAAGCAGTCCTGCGTGCCCTGTTCGACCCGAAGGCCGGCGCGGGTTTCTCCGCCATGAAGACGACTTTGGCCGGTACGGATTTCATGGTGGCGGGACCCTGGTACACGTACGATGACACGCCGGGCGACGTAGATTTGAAGCAATTCTCTATCGCTCGCGACCTCGCCCCCAATGGCTCGCTCACGTTCATCAAGCGGGCACGCCAATACGGCCATTTCGTGCTCCAATCACCGATGGACTACCCGCCGGACTGGATGCTTTACGATGTCAACAAGAAGCAGGACGTAGACCCCAAATACTACGACGCCTTGGCTCACTACTACCTCAAATACATCCAGGAGTATCAGAAGCACAGTGTCCTTATCGATTATTTGAGCCTCTTCAACGAGCCGGGTGTCTACACCAAGATCCCCTACAACGAGATCCGCGATCTGCTGAAAAATCATGTGGGGCCGCTGTTTCAAAGAGAAGGTGTGAAGACAAAGATTCAGTTGAGCGAAGCGCCCCAGCGGGGAGAAGCCTACAAGCAATACCCCACGGTTCTGGACGATCCTGAAGCGCGCCGGTATGTGTCGGCCCTGGCCTATCACGGATACGACATGAAAGACTTCGAGAAGATCGCAGAACTCCACCAGCGGTACCCCGATCTGCCACTGTGGGAGACTGAGGTTTGCTGGTGTTACATCTGCGGCGCTCCCAAGGATATTTCCTTGCCCCGTTACGACTGGGAAGATGGAGACTTCTGGGGCAATCAGATCTTCAGTGACCTCGAGGCCTCGGCCTCGGCGTGGATCTACTGGAACATGATCCTCGACGAGAAGGGTGGGCCATGGATGGTGTCTCCGATTCACCAAGACCCGGACCCCAATGTCCAGCATCCGCTCGTGGTCATCGATCGGAGAACCAAAAAGGTCATCTACACGGCTGCCTATTATTACCTCGCGCACTTCAGTAAGTTCGTACGGCCTGAAGAGGTAAGGGTCAAGACAACCGGTTCCTTGGAGGGAGTCCGATGTTTGAGCTTTACGAAGCCCCAGGGAGGGCTGGTTGTCGAGATGCTGAATAGTCGGAGGACCGATGTTTCGGTGGCATTGGAGTCCGGGGGGCGTGTCCTCAACGTCAGCTTGCCGGCATTGTCCATTGCCACGCTGCTGTGGAACCCAGCATAGGAGGAATTGGGCCAGCGACCAGTGCGCGAGGAGTTGCGGCTTTGCTCTTCGGGCCGTTCCGCAGGCAAGGAAGGAACTGATAAGCGTTTATCATCATTCGTCATGGAGGTAAGAACATGGCCGGACCTTCAGAACGCCAGTTTTCATTTGTCCGCTGCGGCTGGTTGCTGCGCATCGCAGCCGCATTCATTCTGTTGGGCACGATGGCCATAGGTGCGTTGGCCGCTGAGGGAAAAAGGAGCGTGCCGGAGCGCATTCCTCCCAAGCGTTCTTCACAGATTGAGAACGGACTGGGAGGCGTGAATACCAGCCTACCACGTGATCCGTATATCCCCTGGAACCGCTGGTGGTGGACGCGCATGTTTGATGGCGGCATCAAGTGGGCCCGCATCGGCCAGTATGAGGACACTTCCGACATCAGCGGCTGGGACTGGATCGAGCAGAAGCGCGGGGAATTCGGCAGTCTGCCCGAGCTCGACGATTATGTGGATTCACTCGTCGACAACGGCATGAAGGTGCAGCTCCAACTTCTTTACGGCAACCCCATCTACACATCACCGGCAGGGAAACTGCCTGACTCGATCACTCCCACCCCCGCCTCCGTGCACAATCGCGACATGAATCTGTACTCGGTGTTCTGGCCGCCCAAGACGCCGGAGCAGATTGCCGCGTTCGTTCGCTACACCAAGTGGGTGGTCAACCACTTCCGCGGCCGTATCCGCTATTACGCGTTGTGGAACGAACAGGACGGCTCCTACTGGAATCCCGATTCCAGTCCGGAAGAATACGGCCGGTTGTTGGGCGCCTTCGTGAAAGCCGTGCGCGAAACCGACCCGGATGCCAAGTTGGTTTACGGCGGCCAAGCCTCGCTTTCCACCAGCTACGCGCGCGCCGCTCTGGACGCCTGCCAGTGCGCTTCCGGCCTCGACGTCTTCGCCTACCACACCTATCCGGGCGGCTATTCTCAAAATACCCCTCCGGAATCCATGGACTACGGCGCTTTCGGACCCCTCACACCGACGGCGCTCCGCGCGGCCGTGCGCAGTTATCCCGGCATCCGTTCCGACATCCAGTTCTGGGATGACGAGTTCAACGCCCTGCCCGATCTTCCCCGCGGCAACGACGAGACGGTGCAGGCGAAATACGTCACGCGCGGGATGCTCTACAACTGGTCGTTCGGGATTCCGACCTCCATCTGGGAACTGATCAATGACACCAGCAGCAGCGAGGGCGATTATTTCGGGATCATTCACGGCATGATGTTCAAGCCGACCGACTTCTCCCCGCGTCTCGTCTATGCTGCCGTGCAGAACCTGGATGCGCTCTTCTCCGACACCGAGCGGGATACTTCCATCGAAATCTCGAGCCCGGAGTTTGCCGGCATTCAGAAGGATACCGGAGCGCCGGTGCTCGCTTACGGATTCCGCTCGCGCAAAGGCAAGGCAGTGGTGGGCTATTGGCTAGCGGCGCACAGTTGGCCGCACAACGCCTTCGTTCCTAAATACGTGACCCTCACGCTGAAGAATACGGGGATCGAGCACCCCGTGCTGGCCAGTGTTCATACCGGTGAAATCAAGCCGCTGGAATGGAAGGCAGGGACGCGTGACACCCTGGAGAAAGTTCCGCTGCTCGATAGCGTGCAGGCCATCGTGGACGCCAGCTACTTCGATTGGCCGGTCCTGCCGGAAGCGCCAAGTTCGCTCGAGGTCAAGCTTGCCGGCGATTCCGCCCAGCTCACCTGGGAGCCGCACGGCGGGGACGTAACGGCCATCGCAGTGGAGCGGCGGGTGGGCGAGCAGGGAAGTTGGGAGAGGGTGGCGAAATTGCCAACCGGCGCGAAGGGATACACAGACAGCCGCTTATCGAAAGGCCAGCGCATCTCATATCGGGTTCGGGCGCTCAATGATGCGGGCGAATCCGCCTATTCAAACATCGTCCGCATCAGAATGTAAGGTTTAATGGATCCTGAAGTGGAAAAGGAGGATTTCTGTAGTGGCGAAGGCCGCGGGCCTTTCTCTGCAAATCAAGTTCAAAGATAGAAAGGAAATTCCATGGGCACACTTGGAAAGCAGAACAATTTTCTCCGACCATTCCTCACAATCCACCTGCCTCTCGCGCTTGTGGTTCTGGTGCTGGGCAGCCAAGCGCTGGTGAATGCTCAAGAGGTAAAGGTCTTCGTTTCTTCGCAGGCTGGCGACCGGATGTCTTCCAAGCCGGACCTTCACTTTGAGAATAAGGCTGGAGCGAAGGCTCCGGTGTTTACCATCAACGAAGACGTGAAGTTCCAGAAAATTGATGGCTTTGGGGCCTCACTCCTTGAAGCGGGCCTGATTTGTATCAACAGTCTCCCTGCCGACAAGCAGGAGGAGGTCCTTCGCGCGCTGTTTGATCCACAGCGAGGCGCGGGTTTTTCCGCGATGAAGACGGTCATCGGCGCGACCGACTTCCAATCGGCGGGGCCGTTCTTCACCTATGACGACACCCCCGGCGACGTCTCGATGCATAACTTCTCCATCGCACGGGATCTGGGACCGAACGGGGAAATCACCTTTATCAAGAGGGCGCGCAAGTACGGCCGTTTCGTCCTCCAGGCGCCTATGGATTACCCTCCGGACTGGATGCTCACTAACGTCCAGGACCGCAGGAAGCAGGACGTCGACCCCAAGTACTATGACGCGCTGGCACTCTACTACCTGCGCTACCTACAGGAATATGAGAAGAACGGAGTCTTTATTGATTATTTGAGTCTGTTTAATGAGCCCGGGGTCTATACGAAAATAAACTACGACGAAATCCGGGAACTGCTGAAGAACCATGTGGGGCCTCTGCTTCGGAAATCGGGGACGAAAACCAAGATTCAGTTAAGTGAGGCGCCCACCCGCGAAAACGCCTTCAAGAATTATCCCCTCGCGTTGGATGACCCGGAGGCTCGGAAGTATGTCGGCGGCCTAGCCTATCATGGCTATGACTGGACCAAGCCGGACGCCTACAGCAAGATCGCGGATGTTCACAAGAAATATTCCCAGTTCCCGATGTGGATGACGGAAGTGTGCCATGCCTATGAAATCGGTGAGCCTCGGACGATGCCTATGCCGCTTTACGACTTCGAAGACGGCGACCTTTGGGGGAACATGATCATGTCGGATCTCGAAGCGGGCGCCTCCGCCTGGATCTACTGGAATATGGTCCTCGATGAAAAGGGCGGGCCGTGGCTGGTTTCACCGGTTCACGGGGACCCCGATCCCAATGAGCAGCACCCCGTCGTCATCCTGAACTGCAAGACGCACGAAGTTTCCTACACGGGGCTCTACTATTATCTTGCGCACTTCAGCAAGTTCGTGCGGCCCGGAGCGGTGCGCATCGCGACCACAGGCTCACTGAAGGGCGTTCGTTGCATTGCTTTTAAGACGCCGGAAGGTGGACTGGTGTCCGAGCTCATCAACAGCCGCAAAACGGATGCCAAGATTCGGCTGGATTCACGGGGCCGCTCGCTGCGCCTGACTCTCCCGGCGATTTCCATTACCACGTGCCTGTGGAAGCCCCAGGAGACCGCAAACTAATACAAACGCACAAACTGAAGTGACAGTTTCCTTCGTAGCGCTGGCTTCTAGCCGGCCTTGGCCGCCAGGATGGCGGCGCTACAAGAACCCTGTGGTAACATAACTTAGTGCGTTTGTATTAGCGTGTCCGAAGTAAGCCCCTGCGACCCAGCGCTGGAAGAAAAGGGTACGCGGGGCGCGCGGTTCTCCTGCCGCGTCCGCGCCGTCAACGAGGCCGGCGAATCGGCATACTCGAAGATTGCTAGAGTGAACCTCTGAGCCACTCGCTCAGGCCTGCAAGATCAGGCAGCGGATGTCGAGCGGGTCCACATGGACCATGACGCGCCCGCCCGAAGAGGGCAATGCATCCCCAAGCAGATCGGCGACCGATTTGTAGTTCTCCAGCTCGAGGGCGGTTTCGATTGGCGCCTCTGTGGTATTGAACAGGAACCAGGCAGCCTTGTCTCCCAAGGTCCGGCGTCGCCGCTGCAAGCCTCCGACTTTGTCGGGCGTGACCCCGGCGCGCGCCAGAATGGTGGCCAGAAAAGTCCCGTTGCGGCGATCGTTGTACGCAAGGGAAGCGTGCCCCAGCAACGTTCCAATGAGAATTGCGCGGCCTCGGCCAAAGTTATTGACACAGCCGGCCACCTCATCCCCGTATTTCAGTACCGGCTTCGCAGCCGTGAGAGAGAGGAACTGAAGGTGATAGGCCGGGACCACCTTGAATGGCGCAAAGTCGTCCGCCCCCACCAAATCCCGGTACTGGATGCTGTCTCCGTAAGTGCGGTCCTGCTCGGACCATTTCGCTCCGTCACCCGGCTCGCGCACCGTAACCACCTGCTTGTGCCTTGCTCCAAAAAGCTCTTCCAGACCCGGCGCCATCTCGCCGGCGAATCCGTATCCGTATTTGCTGAGCCTGCCCGGCCAAGCCTCGGAAATAAGTGTCCCTCCGTGCCGGACGTAGGTTCGATATGCCTCAATGACAGCCTCACTGAGCGCCAGTGGGAGTGGCTGGATGAGCGCCTGGTATTGCTCACCACGCGTTGCAATCTGGTCCGCCTCCAGGAAATCCACAGATAGTCCTTCATCCCACAACGCTTTGTAAATGCCGCGGATGGTGTAACCCAGATGCTCCCTGACATTCAACCCGGAGCCTTCCGCGAAGTGCCAGAGGTCTTCGTTCATGACCATGGCCACGCCGGCTCCGGGACATTCGCCCTGGGCGAAAAGTTCGGCCTGCGCGTTGATTGCTTTGCCCAGGCGACCTGCCTCCTCGGCCCGCGGAGTGTGTTCTCCCTGGCCGTCAAGCAAGCCGAACCCATATTGCTCCTGCCACATTCTCTCCACCCGATGGTTCCAGAAGCAGATTCCCCGCGACCCTGAAGCGAGAGTCCCCAGGACCCACCGCCGGATGTCCGCGGCATCCGGCACTCGGCCCAGATTCTGCCCCATGGAAATCGGCCCTCCCTGGAGTTCCGCTGTCCAGAATTCCCCGTGGCGGCTGGCGCCCCGCACGTAATCGAACTTCATGAGCACCGCTTCCCACAACTCGTGGTGAAGGCCCGGGAATTTCGAAACCGGCTTGCCGGCCGATGCCCGATCTGCATCCCAGTCATGAAAACCCTGCCACGCCGGGTAGGTAGAAGAACCGAAGACGTCAAGGGCTTCCGCGTAACGCCACTCGCTCGTACCGCCGATGGTGGGCTCGGCGACGTGCGCAAGAATAGGCCGGCGCAGCGGATCACTTCGCCGGAACGCCTCGGCCTTCCAGCGCACCGCTTCGGACAGATAGACATCGTCCATGAAGTAGCGCCAGTCGATGTAAGGAGGAACCATGGTAAAGGAGCGCGGGGGCTCCACTTCCTCCCAGTCTCCGTAACCCGAGAGCCAGGCTTCGTTCAAATGCCGGAGGGTCTTGTACCGGGCTCGCAGCCAGGCGCGGAATTCCCGCAGGGTGTTGGCACAATAGCAGACCCCCAGGTGACCCGGACGCATGGGCCAGAACCCGATCTCTTGCCACACGTTCCAGACCTGGATGTTGTCGTACTTTCCGATCTCTCTTCCGACAGCTTCCATGAATCGGCTGCCCGCTTGGCGGGCGCCGGGATGATGCCAGCAAGGCCCCGGTTTGCCATCTGCGGGAAGAAGGTATGGCGTGGGATCGTGGTGCGGTTGCCCGGTCTCGTAAAGCATGTTGGCATCAGGAAATTTCTTCCAGAGCCAGGCGGGAGCCTGCTCCATGGTCACGCCGAAGTACACGCGCAGGCCGTTCTGCCGCGCCTCCGCAACAACCTGGGCCACCGTGGCGAGGTTGATTTCCCCCTCGCGCTGCTCGTCGATCGCCCACGACTCCTGAATCTTGATCATGTTAAAGCCCAGCCGCTTCAGAATGGGAAAGTCGGCACGGAGCTGTTCGAGCGGGAGGTGCGGTTCGCGATAGACGTGAGTGCCGTAAGGAAAAATCCTCTTGCCGCCGGCCTCCGCAGCACCGCGCGGAGCAGCCGGAAACACTGCCTTCGCCAATCGTTCACCGCCCAGGACAGTCCCGGCTAGCAGGAGTTCAAACGAACGACGTGACATCCTTCTGCTCATGGCCAATTCCCTCCGGACCTGTCGCGACCTGTTCCCTGCGCTGAAACCCCTTGAAGTCAGAGCACCGCAGGCCTGTCTCGACGGTTTGGCTCAGGAACCTCTCCCGCGGCCCTTCACCGGGAGTCATCCCGTGGAAGCAAACAGACGCCTGGACTTCTTCAAACCTCCAGGTGAGGGCTTCCACGGGATCAAGGTTGCGCCTGGAGTTCCACCACGGCAGTGCGCCATTCTTCGTTGAGCTCGACAGCCAGACCGGCTTCGGAGAGCTCCCGGCCGCTGAAAACACCCGCGCTCTTTCCCTCGATGGTGATTTGATAGCGGCGCGACTCAGCGAGTCCGCGCAACTTGAAGACCTTGCTCGGCCCGCTCTTCCCCAACCGGTAAGCCATCAGGAGGCTGCGCGTCTGGTCCGGCGCAACGTACTGCATGGCGCTCCATCCCACGGGGTCCTCATGGGCAGGTGGCGGCGTCAGGTGGTACACATCCGCGCCCATGATGACACCCCTCAGCCGCTTGTAAAGCGCCACATTTTCTGCGGCGCGCTTCTTGAGCTCCGGACTCCAGTCGAAAACCCGGCTGGAGATCCCGAACTGCCCGTTCATGGGCACGCGCAGGATGAAGTCCCACCAGCCGGGAGGATTGGTTAGTACCACTTCGCCCGTGTCCTTGTCCCCCACCATCCAGTGGTTACAAACCTCCGGAACGAATTCAACCGTGCAGCCGTAGCCGAGTTGCAGCGAGGCCAAGGGGGCCACGTTATCGGAAAGCCAGGTCGTGTGGGCATGCGCCATGATGCCCAGGTCAAATCGGGTGCCGCCACTCGAGCAATTCTCGATGACCAGTTTGGGATAAGCGGCGCGGGCCTCATCCAACCAGGCGTAATAGCTCGTCAGATGGCGATAGAGCACATCGCCGCGGCGGTCGGCGCCGGAGGGATCGAAGCGCTCGCCGATGTCGATGTTGTAGTCAATCTTCAACCATGCGATTCCGTAGTCGCGCACCAGTCGGTCGAGGACTGCCCGGGCCCATTGGCGCACCTCGGGTTTGGCAAAATTGAGGTGATAGCGATCGGCAACCAGCAGCGGCCGGGCGTTGTAGATGAGGCACCAGTCCGGATGCTCACGAAAGGTCTGTGAGTCCACGCCGAGGTTCTCGATCTCGACCCACATACCGAACTGCATGCCCTTGCTGCGGACGTAGCGAGCCAGCTCCTCCAGCCCGTTGGGGAACGCCACCCGGTCGGCTTGCCAATCGCCGAGTTCGCGGCTCCAATCCTTCTTGTTAAACCATCCGGCATCAAGGACGAAGACCTCGGCGCCCAGTTCCGCCGCGATGTCGGCGCAACGCTTCATCTGATCCACGGTCATCTTGCCGGGGAAGGGGTACCAGGAGTTGAACTGCACCAGCAGCGGATCGTTCGTGGGCGTGCGGGGGATGACGTACTGGCGCTGGTAGCGGTGGAGCTGGTTGGCGGCTTCGTCGAGGTCTCCGCCCGTTGCCGTGAAAGCCACCAGCGGCGCCGTGAACGACTCGCGCGCGGCAAGGCGCAAAGGTCCACCGAAATCAAACCGCATTCCGAGGGAAGCGGAAAGGCCCTCGTTCTCCAACCTTTGCCCGCCTGGAACGCGCTCGAAGCGCATTTCCCAGTTGCCCGAGTAAGCCAGTTGGGCGAGATATCTCACACCACGGTCCTGGTTGTGAAGGCAGAACCAGGGCGAGTAGCCATGCGTCGATCGCCCGCGAGTGGAGACAAACGACCGGCGGCCGGGGCCGAGCGGCTCGCTGGCCAGTTGGCGTTCTTCGCCCCAGGCGCCATAAAGATACGTCAACTCGTATTTGCCTGCCGGCAAGCCCCAACTGAGCGACGGCAACACTTCCACTCGAAGCGGCCGGTCTCCGTGATTCACCAGGGATAACTGTCGGGTGATCACCCCGGTTTCCCCCCAGGTGGTGTAGCGTGCCGCCATTTCCAGCGCGAGGCGCCGGTGCTTGAACACCAGCCGCAGCTCGTCCACGCCGGTTCGCGGCTGGCTGACGTCGTAGGAAGTGAGCCCGAGGTCTTCGGGGAGTAGTCCCTGTCCCTCGACTTGGCCGGCGGTGTCGTATCGCCCCGCGAGGGAGTCCGCGGGAACCGATGTCTCCGGGCTCGGCTTCCCGGCAGGTTGCCCCGCCGGTCCGAAATACTCCAGATAGACAGCGCCATCCTGCTGGCGCAGGCGGTATTCCACCCCGCCACTCATCAGGGTCCATCGCCGGCTGGCAGGATCGTACTGAACTCCGGCGCGCAGCGGAGTTAGGCCCAGAATCGCCAGCATCGTTCCCGCAACCATGCCCGGCAACCACCGGTTTCGGAGAGCAAGGAATTTGGTTCGAGGCAGGCACGCGATCGAACCGCTCAACAACCGGAAAAGCCCTTCGGCTCGTCCGGTAAACGAGAAACATCGGGGCTGATTTATTCGCATGTCACGCTCCTTCCTTTCAAGCATTCCACCATTGCAGCAGAGGTCGGCGCGCTAAACCCTCTACCGGTCAGGCCCGGACCATGCGCGCCGGATAGCGCGAGTCCCGAATAATATAAACCTGGTCGGGGCGCTGGCCCGCTTCGTCGAAGACCACCAGCCGGTTAGGGCTTTGAAACCAGGGCTCCGGCAAATACAAGCTGTGCTGCGGCCCGATCTCCCAGTAGCGGCCCATGGCGTGGCCGTTCAGATAGACCTGGCCCTTGCTGAGGCCCTCCGTGACGAGAAAGAGAGGTCCTGGCAACTCGGGTTTCGGAAACTTGCATTCCCAGCAGGCCGGTAAAGACGTTTGAACATCTCCCTCCACCGTGGGATCCTGCCAGGGTTTGAACTGCCAGCCTCCCAGAGCTCTCGTCCTGGGGTAGGCGAAGAGGTACAAGTGCTCGCTAAAATCCCCCAGGGGCTCGCCGTAAAACGACACCTCGATCTCAGCTTTGCCGTTTGCCAGGTACGGGTTGAGTACGAATTCGTTAAAGCAGAATCCGCTGACCAGGGGATCGTCTCCTCCGTGCTCTCCCACCAGGTGACCGTGGACGTAGACCCACGCATACTGAGGAACCCAGCGCAGCGCGAGCACTGCCCCCTCGTCTTCCCTGAAGGGCACCTGAAACCGAAGCCGGAAGAAACGAAAATTGGAAGCGCCGGAATAACAGAGATGGGTGCGAAATTCCCAGCTTTCATTCGGAGGGCCGGAGAGAGTCGCCCAATCTGCGGAGCCAAGATCTCGAGCTGCGGCGTCCAGGTAAACGTTGCCTAAGATTCCTTTTTGGTCGTGAGACTTGCCCTCGGATGACCGTCCCATGTTGTCACAGAGGAAGACGAATTCGTTTTTTCCCTTGTTGAGTTCTACGGGCAAAGGATCGCGGGTTGCCTGGGCGCCGCGCCCCCAGATCCCCATGCGGCTACCGTTCCGAAAAACGTGGATTCGGTCGGCGGCACGGGTGAAGAATAGACCGCTGGCACGTTTATCGTCGGAGTCGAAGGAGGCGCGATACCACGAGTAACCGTAATATGCCCCTAGCTCTTCGACGGGTCGGGGCGTGCCGATATCTCGCCAACCCTCGCCTTTGCCTTCGACCTCGGGAAACAGCTTGGAAGTCCATCCGTTCAGGCGGATCAGTCCCTGGGGCGGTGGTTCAGCCAAGACCTCGGAGCGCCGGTATTCTCCGTTCACCGAATAAGCATGTATCACTGAGGCCCGGCTATCCAACCAGCACTCGTGTTTACCTTCCTTTTGCTCCCCAACGTAGGCCGGACCAATCAGGATCCTCCCCTCCGCAAACCATGTACGGTCTGCCGCCTCGCGGGAGACCGCGAGAATCTTCACCCCTCCCACCGTAAAGGCCAGAGGGTCCGTTGTCGGGAAAATGAACTTCGCCTCGCGGCCGTTCACGGAGACCAATCCCTCGCGACGCGCCGCGATCATTCTTAGCATGCTTCCGAAGAGCCTCCGACTCAGGTACCCTTCGGCCAATAGCATCCAGTAATCGGCCATTTCCAATTGTAGTGCCTATCGTCAAGGTGGACATCTCAAGCCGCTTGCTCCGGCTTCCCCATGCGTACGAGGATCCGGTGCTTGACCAGGCCCCGATGCAACGGGATGACGCCATCCCGCACGCGCTGGCCATCCATCTCCACCCACGACACACCTCGCTCGCAGCCTTCCGGATTCTCGACCTGGATCTCGTAGATTGCTTCAGCGTGACGATAGCGCAGGCGGAAGCCCTCCCACCATCCGGGGATGACCGGATTCAACTGCATGTGATCCCCTCGCACCTTCAAGCCCAGGACCTCTTCAACCCAGGCGCGGTACATCCACGCCGCCGAACCCGTATACCAAGACCA